>TARA_B100001093_G_scaffold426287_1_pt1 | contig 50185 bp, 59 predicted proteins | sample TARA_B100001093 | Tara Oceans TARA_B100001093 (sample SAMEA2623116) | marine metagenome | biome: marine biome (ENVO:00000447); feature: surface water layer (ENVO:00002042); material: "saline water (ENVO:00002010), including plankton (ENVO:xxxxxxxx)" | depth 5 m | reverse complement strand
TCCATATCCTGAACTACCCCAAGCATACATCTTACCATCATTTTTTAGAGCGAGTGAATGATTATAACCTGCACTTACTTTAGACCAACTACCTGAGTCGATTAGTACAGGCGAATCTTTGTCTGTTTTTGTTCCGTCGCCTAATTGACCAAAGTCATTTCTTCCCCATGCATATAATTTAGAATCGTTGTCTAATGCAAGTGTATGATGGTCTCCTAAATCAATTTGTGTCCAACTATGTGGTTCATAAGCAGGCACTTCTGTAAATTCAAATAAAGAAGTATTACTTGATGGGTCAAAACCTTTTTGATGTCTTCTCATATCACCTGCAACATATAAAGAGAAGTCTGATTTAATTGCCGCTGAAGTATTTTCATTTGCAGATACTTGAATCCAACTATCTGAACCTAATTGTGTAAATGAATTAAGATTTGTTCCTACAACTTGAACTGGAGATGAACGATATCTAGATGTAGCAATATCTCCGTATTTGTTATCATGTCCTGGTCCAGGATTATGAAGAGGATATTTGTCATACCAATGATCTTGCATGAAGACTGAGTAAGCGTGATTGTTTTCGCTATCACCCCACATGTAAAGATTATTACTAGTATCAAAAGCTAATCTATGAAGATAGTAAGACGGAGGTATGTAATCTGAATTCCATTGTTCATCATATTGATTAGGGAAAGGTTGTGGTTCTCTATAATAATCTATTGTATTAGTACCTAAAACTCCTTTGTCATTATAACCAGTAGCAAATATTTGATTCGCTGAAGTAGTAAAGTGTGTTCCTACTCTGGTCATGTAGAAGTTTTTAAATTCTTCTGCTCCTTTAGAACTAATTAAAACAGGTTGAGACCGATGAACAAGTTCACCTGTTGCACCAGTTCCATATGTATTATCTCCTACAAAATAAATTTCATTATTTGTAGCTTTAAGCATTAGACTTCCGTGAGAGGTAGCATAGAAGCCTCTCATTGCTCTATCTCCTGATACATAAGAAAAACTTCCAGGTATTTGAACAGGTGATGAACGACTAACAACATCATTCTGGCCTAGTTGTCCTTTTCCGTTTAGCCCCCACACATATAGTTGTGCAGTATTTGTAATTGCTTGACCACCTGAATTGCCTGTAAATATTTTAGCCCATTTTTGTCCAGCAGGTGCAGGTATTTGAACAGGTTGTGATTTATGATTTCCTACAGGTTCGTTTTGAGCAGATTGGCCGTATGTATTTTCTCCGAGATAATTAAGTTCACCGTTAGCAGTTAAAATATAATTACTTCCATATTGAGAAGCACCACTAACATAGTTATTAGAAGAATCAATTTGAACAGGAGAAGAATAATGTATTGTATTGTTTTGCCCAAAGACTCCAAAATCATTTCTTCCCCAACCCCAGAGTTTTTGATTTTCATCAATAGCAAATGTACTTTGATGACCATTATACAAAAACGTAAATGATTTATCAGCCATGATTTGGACAGGCCAACTTCTAGCTTTTTTATCTCCTTGTCCTAATTCTCCGTACTCATTATGACCCCAACCCCATATTTGACCATGCGTATCTAGAAAAAATGTAGTTCTATAAGAAGTAGATGCTATTTTCATAGGCACTTCAAATTTTGATTTGTTAGCAATTGGGTCTAATCCCAATTGTCCAAAATAATTTGAACCTAGGCCCCACATAGTTCCATCTTCTTTAAGTGCTAATAAATGGTCTCTTCCTACTGCAACTTGTGACCATGCACCAGAATCTAATCGTGTAGGTGAAGTAAATCTTGTTAATTCATTGTCAAGAGGTTCGCTAGGATAAAAATTTGTTACACCAGTTAAAGAGCCATGATTTTCAGGCGATGAAAAATGTCTTTTATCGCTAGGAGCTTCTCCCCAAACCCAAAGTGACCCGTCTTGTTTGATGCCAGCAGACCACCGTCCATTACCCTTAACTTGCTTAAAGTTATCGGTTGTTATTTGAACTGGTGATGACCTGTGAACTTGGGTTGAATCTCCTAAATTAAAAGATTCATTAGAACCCCATGCAAAAAGTGGTCCTGGAGTCTCTGCATCGCTAGGTTGTATTGTGAGTAAGGCTCGTCTTAACATAAAATATATTTAGTCGAAAAATTAAGATTCTGAATCAAGAATTGGCCATATTATATTGAAAGGGTCTGATTGTTTTGTAATGTTTGCTAAAGATTGCATATATGTATCTAGTTTGACTATATCGTCAGTAGGAGTTTCTTCAAGTCTAACTTCTCTTTGATATCTTAAAATTTTCCAATCAACTTCTTTCATTCGTCTATCTCTATCTTCTCTTACATATTTCCATTGATAAGCAATATCTTCTTCAGTAGGTCCCGAATCTGTAAGTTCATACCCATTGAAGAATTGTTGATTTGGTAGATTTTTAGTAATTAAAGTTTTTGATTCTACAACTTTCCCATCAACTAATGTATGAGTAACATTTCCTTTTTTAAATTTTGTTTTATCATACTCTTGTGTTGGGTGTTGTATTTCTTCCCAACCAAAAGATTTTAAAGTGCTAGTGTCACCTTGAAGAGCATCAAAATTACTAATGTTTCTCCACGTTTTAGGTAAATTATCGTAGACTCCTTTTATTTCGTTATCTTCTACAAGTGCGTATTTCGCCATCTTTTACCTCTTAGTTTTATAAATTTTGACCTGAAACAAATGATCTCCAATTTGTTCCATTGTTTGTAGTGAAGAATGTAAATACATCAACTTTTCCTGTATCTGAAGTTAAAGCTGGTGCAGTATTTCCTGGCCATGTAAAAGCTGAAGGCCAAGTTACAGTTCTTGAAGTTCCATCTGCTGTTGTCTCAAGAATAAATCCTACAGCTTGATTGGCCGCAACTGATGGGTAATTTGTAAAGGTAATATTTGTAATGTTTTCGTCTAAAGTAACTTTAAATATAGAAGCTGATGCTAAATCTATCGCTAAAGTGCCTGATGAAATATTTACAGTAGCAACTTTTTCAGAATAACTACCAAAGAAGTTTGCTACATCATCAATATTTACATAGTTAATACTTGCTGTATTTGAAGAAAGACTGTTTGCTCCAAATACATCAAAACCTGCTATTCTATTTTCTACATTTGCAAAACCTGAGATGTAAACACTCTTATTAGTTTCTATTTGATTATTTGAAGATGAATATAGAACATTAGCTAAAGCACCTCCAATTACTAAACCTGAGCCGTCTGCGGCGGCGGCATTGCCTGCATTTGAATCAACTACTAACTTACCAGCATATAAGTTTGCATGGTCTCCTTGAACTTCTAAACTAGATTTTACAACAACTTTACCAGCGTTTACTCCTGAAGTGCTTTGTAAACTATCTTTTACGATAAACACATTTGCAGTTTGTTGATCCATTTCAACATTTGCAAGTCTAAATGATGAGTCTGCTGTTGATATTGTTGTTGCATTAACTGTGCTAGGAGTATAATTATCAAAAAATTTAAATACACCTGAATCTGATGCATCTCTAAACAAACCAGCATGTCTGCTAGAGCCGTCATTATAATGAACTACAAAGCCTCCATCAAAAGTATCAGCTATATTATTGTTTGCTAATTGAATTAGTGGGTCATCAACTATAAATGTATTTGCAGAGAATGATAGCGTATTTCCACCTACAAGAAGATTTCCATCAACAACTAAGTTTGCAGTAAACTGACCATCTCTAAAAATTACATTTGCTGTTGTTCCAACGTCTTGTCCTACTGATACTGTTAAAGTATTTGCTGTTACGGCACTAGTTACTCCTGTACCTCCTGTAAAGGTTAAAGAGTCTGTTTCTACATTTATAAAATCTGTTCCTGTATCTCCTGCTATTGATAATGCAGGCAATCCTATATAATTTGATGCGTTTATTGTTCCAAGCGTAACTGTGCCTGAACCACTTGCAATCTGATTTACAGTTAAAAGTGATTCGTTATGAGAAGTACGAAACTGATTAAATGTGTTTGATAATTCTACATTAGCTATCGACATTGCTTGTAACCTTTATTAGTAGTTTTTTTATTTCTTGTAATTCGTTACGAATTTCTGAGACTTCATTTTTTACCGAATTTAATTCCGATATAGAAGAACTGCTTTTTTGTTTTTGTATTTTATATTTAAGTAAAGATGCAACGTCAGTATTTAGAATTGCTTTAGAAGAATATTCTCTTTCAGTAAATCCTGATAGAGGTTTATCAACTTTTAATTTATGAGGTATCATGCTAGTGCCATCGCTCTTAAATTTTGTACTCTCGTTGTCTTAGATTCATTATCTGAAGTAAATACAACTTTAATTGCAAACTGTTTAAATCCTGTGTATGTGCTTCCGTCAGGTCTAGTATATTGTACAGTATCGTTTAATGATTTAAATGCATCTTGTGCCGATGCTGTGCTTCCAAATGCAGTAGTAACTGTTAGAGATGTATTATTGGTAATTGTTGCAACAACTCTTTCTTCTCTTGCTGTTCCTACTTGTATTGTATCTCCTATTTTTAATTGCTCAAAGAATGCTGTTCCAGTTCCAGAAACAGTAATCGTTCCATTTATAGCTACATTTCCTGAAAGTAAAGTTGTTCCTCCTGTTTTTGATGAAGTAGGAATAACATATTTTTCTTCAGTAAATAATTCTTTATCTTCAGTAAATCTTTTAGTTCCATTCAAAGACATTTCAATATAAAATTTATCATCAAAGTTTTCAGCATCACTTTCATTTAATACTTTGTAATAAACTTTTATGTCTGTTCCTGCTGGTCTGTTTGTATCAAGATAAACAACTAAATCTTCTGCTTCAAATCCATCATTTAGTGTAACTCTTCTTGTAATATATCTTGACTCAGAAATATAAGGTCCTGTAGGATTCTCTTCGTTTTGTCTTGATATAGATTGACTTACTCCATTAGATGTCGTAAAGTTATTTTTGACAGTTAATGAAGTATTATTAGAAACAGAAGTAACTTGTCTAAATTGAGTAGAATCAAATTTAATATATTCTCCAGGCTGAACTTCATTATTAAATAAAGTTCCTGTTCCTGTAACAATATTTGCTCCGCCTGAATAAGTAACTGTTCCTGTTAAAGTATTAGAAACGGAATTATTAATTTGTATATCTTCTAATATAGTATGTATTCTTTCTAAATCTATGTAAGGAGTAATGTAAGTATCTCCAGTAGATAGGAATGCTTTTAAGTTAAAAGACTTAAATCCATTTGTTGTCTCAACTGATGTATTAGAAAATTGCTTCATTGATGTTTCTTGAATTCTTTCTCGATTATCAATTCTAAAGAAACTTCCTACAGCAAAAGATGAATCAGCATTTCTACTTTCATAAGTAATATTCGTGCTAGGAATTTGAACATCTTCTGCGTTGACTGTGAATGCACTATATGGGTAATTAGTTCCAGAGAATGACTTATTCTCAAATAAAGCTGTACCTAAAGCTGTTGTTGAATATTTTGCTATTCTCATTATGAACTTTAAATCCTGATTTTGTCTTGGTGACCAAGTATAATCATCAGAAGATGTAAATAAAACTCCTGCCGCTGGTTGTTTATCTATTCTAACAGGCGAATCTGAATTTGTAATATCAAGTCCTCCTATCTCAGCAGTCCAAACTTGAAAGTCTGTTGAATTAGCATCTGGTTTTAAACAGAAAGAATAATTTCTACCAGGTAGTAAATAAACTGGCGATTCAAATGTAAATGTTGTGGCATCAGAACTTGTAGAACTTGTATTGATATCAGAATTTTCAACTCTTATTGAAGAACCTCCTATAACTTTTTCTGTAGGAAATCCAAAGTCCATTTCTCTAATCTGCATTACAACACCTAAATTAGAATCTGTCGATTTTGCTTTAAAGTAAACATCAATAGATGTTAAAAATATTCCGTTAAGATATGTTGCCTCATCAACATAAAAACTTTGTGCTAGAGGGTCACTTCTTCTAGGCGGAGGTACTACTCCTGTTTTAACTCTAGAGTCAGTAAATTGTAAACTTCTTGTTTGTCTTCCTACACTTGTTCTAAGATTCGCATCATCAAAACTTACATCAATAGGTCTTGAGTTAATTACGTCTTTACTTTTAGTTAAAGAAAGTCCAGAAGATAAAATACTTGTTTTCGCAAATGTAGATGTGTCTGAGTTTGTATTTGTAGAACTATCTGTTAATTTAAATTCTCTTTGACCTGTTCTGAATGTATTTGCTGGAACAGTAAATACTCCTAGAATTTTTCCATTGTCTGCTCTTAAACTTCCTGTACTTAACACTCTGAATTTTGTTGTGTCTGTAGGTAATAATCCATCAGCATCTAAAGTATCAAATAAATCTTGAATAGTAGTAGAACCTACTAGTTCTATTTGTTTGCAATTTGATGTAACATCAACTTCGTCAAAGAATGCAAAAATTGGAGAACCATCTTTAAGTCCTGTTGAATTAAAAATAAAATCTCTAGTTCTCATTTCAAATGAGACAGAAACATCAACTACTCTATCTACTTCTGTGCTTTTTGGACCATCTGTATCTGGGTTTATGCCTGCTCTTTGAAAACTTAATTCTTGAGTTGTAGTAGTTGCTGTTCGTGTTACAGTAAATATATCAGCACCAACTTGTCCAGTAGTTACTCCGCCTTGAGTGGCAAGTACTTCTTGAGATGTTGCTGGTGTTCCTGACCAGAATTGTTGTACAGGATTACCTTCTACATTCCAAGCATTTGCTAACGATCTCCAGTTGTCATTTAACTGTGCAAAATCTACAACAAAATTATTATCTGGGTCATTAACTGTATTAACCCAATTATCAGTTGTTGGAAATGTTTGTAAATCTCCAACAAAAGTAAATGTCAACTCTTGTGCTAAATTTATACTTGCTGAAGCAAAAGGTTGAGACTGAAATATTTCAAGTGATGAAGGTGTGAGCATTAACTTGTTACCAGAATATCTAGTTACATTGCTTGAACCTGTAGTTAAAAAGGATAAAGGATATTGTCTATCTTTTGTTGCATACGCTGATAGAGTTTTTTCTTTTCTATCTATTGATGCTTGATAAGTTGTGTTGTTTACGTCTGCAATATTAAATCCTGTAAATGGGTCAACTAATATTCCATTTTTAAATCTATCAAGACCATCATTATCTAGAATCGTTTTACTACTTGCTTCTCTTTCCAATTCACTTAGAGCAGTTAAAAATTCTAATTTGTTTACTCGTTCCTCTAACTTTGCGATATCGCCCATACGAAAACGCTTATTCTTAAATAATTTTATTCCTACATCTTTAGGCTGTGATGGGAAAGCAGGCACATCTATTTCTGCTATATCTAAAGTGTCTGGAATAGATTGAGGTGCGATAGGTTTAGGATATCCAGGAGACCCATCATTAACTCCAAAGTTTCCTTGACCATCTAAGAAAAGTTTTGAAACTTTTCCTTTGTAGTGAATTAAGTCTGCATCAAAATCTGAGCCTGGTGTTGGGTGATGTAATCCACCTGTTGGTATTGCATAAGCACCGCTATCTTCATCAGTAATGGCTGGATTTATTCCTGCCGTGTTTGCTGATTTTATTGCTCTAAAGTCTATACAATCTCTTAAATTAAATTTAGTACCAGTGCTTACAGAAGTGTAAGTTGGAATATTAGCTGTGCTAATTGTAGTTGTAGATGTTGTTGTATCATTTACAGGATATGAATCTACTGAGAGATAACCTAAACCTTGTGTAGTGCTATGTGAAAAATGATCGAATACTGCTAACAATCTACCAGTAGGCGCTACTCCTACATTCGGAACAATTCTTCCATGCTCATAAGAGTTATCTCTTTGGCCGTTGTCTAAAGTGTAGTTTGAAGTTACATCTGTAGAACTTGTATTTGCAGGTGTTGAAAAATCAGGCGATTGATAAACAGCATGTAATTGATAGATGTCTGCATATCCTAATCCATATGGTTCACTTGTGCTAGAATATGGAGATGTGTTAGGATTTATATGTGTGTTTCTTTGATATGTCAATACTTTATTAGTTTCTCTAGCATTCGCTCTATCCATTGTTGCTATTACTTTAGCTGTAAATGTAACAGGCTCTTTTGCATCAATTTGTATTGTTCCAGGTGAAGAAACATTGACTGTTCTAGTTGCTCCATCTCCACCATTACCTGAAAGATTTAATGAAGTTCCTGTAGGAAGAATTTTAGTGAATGATGCTCCTGAGGCTCCACCTGCGTGATTTCCTGTGAGGGTTAGTGATGTATCATTTGTTATTGAAGAAATTGTGACTTGTTCACTATTAACAGCAAGAACATCTCCAACATTTAATTGAGTTGTAAATGAAGAACCTGAACCTGTGACTGAACCTGAACCTGCTCCAACGCTTAAAGTTCCAGTTAAACTTATACTAGTAACATTTGCTCCACTATTATCAACAACAACTTTATAGTTTTGATTTTTTTGAGTTGTTGAGAGAACTCCAGTTCCAACAAAAGTTTCGTTTGAATCTGTTGATGAAATTGTAGCTATTCCATCTGTAAATGTTACAGGAAATTCTTTTCTGAATCTAAATCCAGTTTCAACATTACCACTTGAATCTCTAAGTTCTTTTAAGTTTGTATAAGGTAATTTGAATATTGCTTTATTAAATGTTTGCTCTTTTAATACAGCGTTTCCAGTTGTGCTTAAAACAATATCAGCAAATCTGTTAGGAGTAGCAGAGTCATATATTGAACGAACATCTTCAAAAGATTTTCCACTATCCATTAAGATATCATAAAGATATAGATGATATCTTGAATCGGCTGTACCTGGAGTACCGCTAACAAATTCTACAGCTTTTACTCTTGCAGTTCCAATTTCACTTCCTGGTGCTGATGTAGTTGACCACGTTTCATTTGAAATTGCTTGTGCTACTGTATCTCTTAAAGAAACTGTAGTGCTTTCGGAAAAATCAAAAGACCCTACTATTTCTTTTACTTCTATATAACTTCCAGTATTGATTTGTGTTTTTGATTGCTCTACATGTTTAGTGTCTAAACCTTTTGTTAAGTTTACATTTCTTTTTGATATAAACTCATTTCTAAATCCATTAACATATGCAACAAAAGGATCAACTTCTAATAATAACAAATCATTATTTCCGCCATCTGCTGTTGAGAATCTACCTTTATTATTTCCTTGAAGTAAATGTTCTCTTACATTAACTTTAGGGTCTGATAAAGTATAATTACCTGATTCCTCAAAAGTTCTTTTTGCAACAACTTCTTCTAATTTGCTATCCAATCCTGTAGATGCTCTCTTTTGAGATATTCCATTTTCTACAACATTAAGAGTTATAAATTCTGATTCATCAGTATTTGCACCTAAAACTATTTTTGTTAATGATAAATCAATTTTAAATCTATCGGCTCCTGGTGCTTGAAGGTTTGACGTTCCTTGTGCATTATCTAAAAGAGATGAATCTGCAATAGAATCTACAAATGTTTTAGTTGGAACTAATCCTATTTTATATGATGGTGTATTTTTATATTTGTCAAGTATGATAGAAGAATTTGAATTTTTAACAAAATGGTCAGCTATCCACATTGTGCCACTACCTATCGTGAACTTTGAACCTTTTGTCGTTATCGTTTCTGTAGAAAGACCTACATTTGATACATGTCTAACTGCATCTGATGTAGCGTTTGCGAATGCTCTACCTGTAGTATTCGCTGTAAATATTGTTTCAGAATTTGCAAAAGTTGTGTTTGCTCTTTTATCATCAATTCCTGTGATGTTTATTATACTTGCAGAGCCAGTAGAAAGAATTGTATTGGCTGTTCCTGTAGTTACCACGCCTCCTTGAATATTACCAACATAAATTCTATTTCTTGAGGCATCAAATGCTCTAATTGTTCCTGTATTAGCAACCGCTGTATTTGAAGTTCCTGAGTCAAAGAAAACAGTATTTCCTACAGTTAAAGATGTAGAAACTGTATTACATGTGAGAACTACTGCACCAGTTGTTAAATAATTTAAATGAAGTGTTTTAGGATCATTATCTTCTATATCAGATACTAATCCCACAAACGCTTTTATTCCTGTGTTAGCACCGATGATTTCTTTATTTAAAAAGTTACTAACATTAACTTCAGAACCAGCATAATTAGAATCTAGTTTTACAAAACGTAAATCTAAATCTAAATTTTGCTCACAACCATCAACTACAGAGCCTTGATTGAAAAAATAATTTGCAAATCTTTCAACTTGTTTTTGTTGAATAGATTGCATTTGTGTAAGTTCTCTTGCCTGAACTGCACGTCCTGGAACATAAAGAATTCTTACAAATTTTTTATCCTCATCAAAGTCATCAAAGTAAGGACTTGTGTTAAAATTTAAACCACCTGGATTTGTATTTGCCATTCGTTTTTATCCTAAAATTCTACTACGACTTTTACGTCTTCTATTTGGTCTGTTGCTCTTGTAATTGCTACTCTATTTTCAACATATAATATGTCACCAGAATATGGTTCTAATCCAGGATTTGTTATTACTGAAATTGTAGCCGTAGTGTTTGAACTAGCACCTGTGATTGTAGCCCCGTTGGCAAAATTATAAATCATAGGTTTAGTTGTAAATAAAGTTGTGTTTGAAGAATCGTATTCAACAACAATAGCAGTATTACCTCCTACTCTTACTGTTTCGTCTTCTGTAAATCCTGTACCGCTAACACTTGTTAAATTATATTTAAATGTTTGTCTGTATACAGAATCTCCTGCTCTATTAGATGTTCCGAACAAATTAGGGTCTCTAATTAATCCTATCTGTCTTATCTCGGCATCTGTTGAAAAAGTTGATGATTCCGTTCCGTCTAGTCTTGCATTTACCATTATAAACTTACCACCTAACTCTTCGATAGCGTTTGAACCATGTCCTCCTTTAGGTCCTATCACTACTATTCCTGTAGCGTTTGCTCCGCCTCCACCACTTATTGAAACATTAGCTGAAGTATATCCTGAACCTACATTTGCTACAGTAACGGCTGAGACGGCGCCTGCGGCAACTGTTGCTGTAGCAGTTGCACCGACTCCATCTCCTAAAATTGTTACTGTTGGAGTTGATGTATATCCTGTTCCTCCAGCAGAGACTTTAACAATATCAATTCCACCATCTACTGCGGCGGCTAAAACTGTAGAATTAGTTTTAACAGGCATATAAGTTGATGTTAAGAATTTAAGAACATCTCCTGTAGAAATAGAGTAAATATATTTCCATTTATATCCATCAGCAGTCGTAAGAATTGATGTGCTTGTTCCTGTAGGTTTTACCGTAGATGTCACTCCGCCGTTATTAAATAAACATTTGTAAACATTATAGTCTTCAGTTAAAACATAAAAATCATCATCTAGTAAATTTGTGTCTAAATCATCATAAGCATCATAAACTCTTCCTGATGACCAATCATATCTTTCAATAGCATGTGATACATCGGTTGTTTGAATTCTTTTAGCGGCGAACATATCTCGCCAAGGAACAAATTCTATATTTGCTGTAGAATTTGTAGGTGTTGGAGGAACAGCTTCATCAGGCCAAGCATATGGTTTTCCAACAAAGAAATACATCATCGTATTTGATGTTTCTGAAAACGCTTCAAAAAACTGTTCTGCGTTGTGAACTCTAAATTTACTTGTAGCTATCGCTCCCATTTTTTTTCCTATGTTGTTTTTTTCAGATTATGTCTATTTATTTATACCACTTCTTTGAAAGCTGTGGCATTTGTATATAATAAACTTGTAGGAATATTTATTCCTATATGTTGATTGTTTGCAACGCTTAGAACTTTAAGTTTCTCATTAGATATAACTATAAAGTCTCCTACAGTAAAGTCTGTCGTAAACGATGTTCCTGACCCAGTTAAGTTAGCCGTAATAGCATCAGATGTTATTGTTCCTGATATTGGCTGATTTTTCACAATATTTGCTACAGCAAGAGTTGTTCCAAAAGTAACTGTAGAATATGTTGCAATTGTGACATTTGCATATGTCGATAGAAGTCTATCGCCCCATGTTTCTGAAGTAGATTGAATCCAATCTATAAACATAAATGCATTAGCTTCTGGTAAATCTTTTTCTATTTCTACTAATTGAGAACTTTGTAAAGATGCTGAAAATTGATGCTGAACAGTAAGAACATATTGACCTGCATTAGCAACAATAGGAGTTATCTCTGCCGCAAAATCAGGAGTAACATTGATTAAAGATTCGAGAAGAATTTCTCCAAACACTTCAAGACCAGCAGGGTGTAATGACTTTTTGAGAATTTCTTTATAGACATTTAATGTAAGACCCGAGCGAATGACATAAGAAAAGTCTTGAAAGAAAAGTGAATCTTGTATAATCTTATTGCTGATTTTTCCATCATCAGTTAAGAATATTCCGTCTTTAATTCCAGAACCTGCCACACTTAAAGTTACGTTTGCGTTGCCGTCACCTATTGATGATAAATCAGCGTTTGCAGAAGTATAGTTTACTCCAAAGTCTGAAAAACTTATTCCTCTAATAGAACCTATACCAATGCTATTGTTAGTAGAGTCTACAGTTACATTTGCTCCTACACCTTGAATATTGTTTGCTGTAATTACACCGCTTGAACCTGTAGATGTAGAAATAGTTATTGATGGTAAATTTGCAGTTTCATAACCGCTACCAAAATTAGTAAGTTCAATTCTAGATATTGCACCTAAAACATTCCAATCTTCATTTTTAATGATATCAAAATATGTTCCATCTTGTATCATTCTATCGCCATCTTCAAATAAGAAATCGTAAGATGTGCTTTCTGTTACTGATGCAACTTGTCCAGCGGCTCCTGTTCCAGCACCTCCTGTAAATGTAAGAGTATTTCCTACACCATAATTAGTTCCGCCTGATAGAATAGTACATAAGTTTTCGTGTAAGAGTCCTATTGATTGAATTTTAGTATCAATTAAAGTTATGGCTGGATTTTTAAAATATCCAGAGCCACGATTTCTCACGTTAATTCCTGTAGTTGTACCTACTGTATAATTGTTTGCTCCATCTGTGACAGTCCAAGTATTAGCTAACTCAGTTACACGAACAGCAAAATTTGACCCTCCTGTTCCTGTATTATTAACTGTAGCATCTGTATAAAGCCTATATCCCTGTCCTTCTGTATTGACAGTTATTGAGTTTATCGGAGCATTTTGTATTGAAGAAACTGTGGCGGCGGCATCAGAGCCGTCTCCTGTAATTGTAATATTATCTCCAACTTCATACCCTGAACCTGCATCATTTATCGTAGTAGAAACAACCATTCCAAATAAAGTAGCAGTCAAAGTATTATCGCTTACATCTATTATTGTTTCGCCTGCTGAAAATGTTCCTGAAACTAATTTCAAACTCATTTCAGCAACTTCTGTAGTTCCTACTGCAATAACTTTAACTTCTGTAACAGTTGCAATTGCACCTGAAGAATTACCTCTAATAGTTTTGTTTAGAAAATCAAAAATATCTGAACTATTAACTGCTCTTAAAATTTGAGGTTTATCAAAATCTCCATCAGATATTCTAAGTATATCTTCACCAGGAAATCTTATACTAATCGTTTCTCCAAATAAAAGTCTAAACAAAAATTTATAAGATTCTTCATTACTTTTAGATTTAAAAAATTCACGAAACAAAGGAGTAGCAAGTTCTTTTTCTGCTAATACAGTAGAGGGCAAACTAGGATATAACTCGTCTTTTAAATATCTTTCATAATTATCAACAGTAGATTCAGGACTACGATAATTTAAAAGTTGACCGCTTTGTCTAATAACATTATCATCAACATTTGAAATTGTTGCAGTAGCACCACTATCACTTCCTGTAATTGTTTCATTGACATCGAAAGGAGTTGTAGTTTCTACACGAACAACAACAAAATTAGTTCCAACTTGTTTAATTATTGCAGTAGCACCACTTGTTGCTCCTGTAACTCTTTCTTCTCTAGAAAAAGAACCTGCGTTTGTTAATATGAGTTTTTGGGTTTGAACCCATTCATAATAACCTTTTACAAATTGTTCAAATAATTCATTGTCAGCACGAATTTGCTCATCAAAAACATTTGATAAGTAAAGAGAAGGTTTATAAAAAGTATCAGCCATTATCTATTCACTAAACTTATTGTGTTATCATTAACAGCGTTGACAGTAATATCAGAATCATTTATAGAAATCACTTGATTTCTTAAAGGCAAAATATCTTGATTTTCTGGGACGGCTGTAATTTTTAAAGTAGAAGTGCCATCGGCAAATGCTGTAGGATTAAAATCTGTAAGAGATACAAGACCTGTTGCATAGTTAATAGTTCCTGCATTTAAATTGACAGATACCTTATCAACACCATCTAAACGATATATTCTTATCACTCCATTATTGTCATCTAGAAAACAATTAGAAAATCCTCCAGTTGAAAAGGAGTTTGAATCAATTTGATTACCTGTAGAAAAAGCATGTGATGATATTCTACCATCAGTTGTATCATCTATAGCGTTTGAAAACTTTATATCATATTTTGCTGGTGTTCCTAACTGAACTGCTACTTCTTTTCTCATCGTAACTGAAATAGTATTATTTAAAATTGCTTCGTCAGATAAATCAATCAATCTAGATAGCTTAGAATATCTAAAATATTCTAGAAACTGATTTATGTCAGAAGTGTTATAATTTTTTATTGCTGTTGTTACAAGAGTCTGTATGTCTCCAGCAGTCTTTGTTGTTAATGTTGCATCGTATTTTACTGAAACTACAAGTTGCAAGAAAATATAATCAGGATCAACAATTTCTGCCGAAACTGTCAGAACTCTTTTAGGTTTTATTACTGAGTTTACAATATTATTTTTTTCTGTAGCAGTCAAAACTGACCCAGTCGTAGGAATGACTGAAATGTAAACACGACCAAATGCAGGCGGGTCATTATCTTCTCCACCCCAAACTGAAACTCCTGATACATTAGGTTGTGCGAGTAACAATGCTTTATAATCTTCAATTGTTACAACTCTATTTTGTGATTCATATGATTTAGGTGCTGAAAATTTTATACTACTAATAGATTGTCTAGATGCTCCTCCTGACGATGGGGCTGAAGCAGTAAATGTTGCTCCTGTAACTCCTGATATTGCACCTGAATATGTAAGAGAATCTACATCATTTCCAGTTGGTCCTGATGATATTAAATATGAAAATACAACAATATTTCCATTATCTAATTTTTTACCTATAACTCCATCTCCAAATTTAATTTCAAATTGACCATCTTCAACTTCATTTAAAAAGTAAACTTCTGAAGTGTCTGTAAGACTTACGACATTACCTGCGGTAGTGAATGTTTTTGTTGTAGTATCTGTTGATGAATTTATAACTTGAACTGTAAGAGTAGAAGTATCTGCTAATGTATTAGGAATTAAAAATCTTTGGTCTGTATTTAATACATTTACTGTGTATCTGTTAGTTACAAATGTTCCCTCTTTTAATGTTATAGCTGAATTATAAACTCCTGATGATGGGTTTACTACAACAGCCGATGTATTTAAAAATGAATAAGAGATACCTTCTATTGTTCCAGTAAAATCCGTATATGCTGGTATTGTGACTGTGGCAGGAGAACCTACAACATCAAGTGTAACTGTTCCTGATATTGTGGCAGAAGTTGTTGACCTAGGAGTATAGTTTAGAGATTGAGCCGCTTTTACTACTGAATTTCTTTTTTGTGCAGTAGTAATAAACGCTTCTTGCAAAGACATGTTCAAATAAAACGCATTATAATAAGTGTTGTAAGATAAAATATCAAGTAATGTGGAAATACCCGATGCTTCAAAATTATAATCTCTAAATTCGTCTTGTGATTGCAAATAAGTTTTAAGATTATTTTTAATACCTGTAAAATCTAAGGCATTTACTTTTAAATTAGAGTCGATTGCCATTTTATGTTGTCCTAGTAAATGTTAGTGTAAGAGATTCTTGCGAATTCAAGTTTTTTATAGTAAAAAATATCTTAACTTGAACGCCTGAGCCGTTTTTATCATCATCAATAAGTACATTTTGAATGGAAACTCTAGGCTCAAAGAATCTAGTAGCATCTTGAATCTCTTTTTGTATTGATCTTTTGGTAAAAGCATTGATATTATTAAAAAGATGATTCTGTAAGTTCGTTCCGTAGTTAGGAAAGAACGGTTTACTTCCTTTTTTAGTCGATAATAAGTTTCTTAGAGAATTTTTGATAGCAACTTCGTTTTTTATAGAGCGAACATCACCCGTAACAGGGTGAGCCGTAAAATCTAAAGGTAAATCTTTATAAAAAATAAGTGAAGTATTTGCCATTTTTTTATTTCTAGTCTTGACAGTTCATAAAATAGCATTATATAATGGTTGTGTACAAGTTCAAATTAATTATTTGTCTTTAACTCTTGAATTTCCTTTCTTCTTTCCTTACTTGCTTTAACTAACTCTGCTAGAGCCTTTCTTGCTCTAGTTGCCGATATTTTAATTCCGTTTTCTACGAATTTTTCGTTTTCTTTTATATAAACGTCAAATAATTGCAATATATTTTCATGATGAGTCATTTAAAACCTCCTAAAATGTTGTTCCATTTAAACTAATTCCATTCGCTGAGGCACTTTTTATATTTATAGTTCCGTCAGCGTTAAATATTATACTTGAGCCTGAGGAATGAGTTATTTTTATTGCATTTTTTCCTGATGACCCATGCATTTCAAATGATGAACCCGATTCTTCATGATTCCAAATTACAGAATTTGGGTTCGTAGTATAATTATTCTTTACTTTTTCAAAAGTTCTTGATGGTGGAGCAAAACTAAAACTATTTTCGTAATCATATCCGTCTGTAACTTTTCCAGGTAAATATCCTAGAATCACAGGCTCTTGTGCTGAGTGTGAATCTAAGAAAAATCCTACCACCATATCTCCTTTTCTTAATGTTGCGTACAAGTTAGGTGTATTGTTAGGTTGTAAACATAACGCCCAAGGTAAATCTTCTGTAGGAACTGTTCCTTTATTTTTAGATGGGTGATACCCTATACATCTAACTTTACATCTACCTAAAAATTCAGGGTCGTCTACGTCTTCAATAACTCCATACCACCAAACGAATCCATCTTTTCCTGTAAAATTTTTATATCTCATAATTCAGATAAACTTCTTTCTCTAGCATTGTAATTTACTGGAGATGAACCTCTACCTAATTCCAGTAACTTTGTATATTTGTTAATTTCTATTTTATGCCTTACTCCTGTAACAACATATTTACCTGATGTTGTAGGGTCTCTTCTTACTGAGCCAGTAGAATCTAAATCGAATGCTCTAGCATCTGCTGAAGGCACGACTAGATTTACAATATGACCTAAAGATATTTCATTTGTACCTCCTTGCACTTCTACTGCAACAGAATATAAAGTTCTTATTAAACTTCCGTAAATATTAAATGCTAACCAATCTTTTCTTGAGCGAATATCATTTATATCATCGCCCGCTGTAACAACTTTTCTGTTGCCAGAAGATGCTCCTGTCTTTTTAATTGAATTAAAAAGTATATTGAAAATATTCTTATTGTTTATAAGTTGATTTTTTTCTACATCGTTTACAACGTCTTTAAAAAAATTAGAATCTTTATATTCTATAACATCTGAGTTAACTTCTCTATTTAAAGGATTTACGAAAGTAAACTCTGTTCTATGTAATCCTCTTTCCGTAGATTCTATATGATTAAAATTATCAGACTTTAATAATTTTGATGCTCTTATTTTGTTTGGTTCTATATTTGCTTCTACTTTTTGTTCAAAGTAAACATCAAAAATAGGATTTTTTCGTGCATCATCTATCAACTTATCAACGCTACCAAAGTAATGAGAACCTACAAAAGACTTAGTTGTGTTAGACCCAAAAATTACATCAGATTGTTTTTGCGATTTTCCGTATATCGGAATCAATCTTTCAAAGAATACGAAAAATTTTCCTTTTCTGCAACATCTTTGAGATAAGAAATCTATTGCTTTATGAGGATTTAATCCTGTGGAAATAAAAGGAGTTTTTAAAGTGAAATTAGGGTCTTCATAAACTAAATCTGATGGCGACATCTGTTTATATAAATCTTTTATTATATTGATTACAGATTGCTTTTTATAACTTTTAAATATATTCTTTCTCATAGAGCGAATCAATGACTTAGAACAAAATACAAGTGTGTAAGTTGCATTTAAAGTTCCAACATCTACTTCATGTTTTAATATTTTATGAACGACTAAATCTTGTCTTGCTATAAAAAGTTCATCTTGAGGAGATGATACGTTTAAAGATATAGTTTCTCCTCCTTTTAATCTAAGTCTCTCAATACCTCCATTCCTATCCAACAAATCTATCGAACCTTGTAAAGAAGATGCATATATGTTTTCATATATTTCTAATTTTTGAAAACTTGCTCGTAAATCTACTTCTCCCACAGGTAAAATATTGATAGTAAGTTTTGTTATGTTAGCATCGGCGCCATAGTTTTGCTTAGGTAATACAGGAGAGTCTTGAAGTAAATTTAAATCGTTGTCAACAACTTCATGTAATAAGGAAGTAGCTTTTCCGAAAAGTGCGTGTACGTTAGGCATGATTAGATAATTGGAAGTTTAGTTCTATTTCTAAGTGAAGCTGAAATTGATTTAGCTACTGTAGATGACAATATTCTTATAATCCCTTTCTGTATATTTTTTCTCGCTTCGTTTTCATATTGTGTTTCAGTTGACCTAGAATCACCTGTTAGATTATTGTATGTTTCTAAATCTATTATATTTTTATTTGCATCATAATAATATAGAACTGTCGATTGAGCAAGTGATATACTTCCATATTTTTGTATAATATATTGTTGAAATTGGTCAGTACTTCTTGGCCACTCATCATAGATGTTATGAATATTATTTGTCATTAAGATAATCCAATCAAGTTCTGGATTTCCATAGAATTTTTGAGCAATATTATCAGGTCGTTCTCCATCTTGAACTGCATATGGAGTATACGATACGCCTTGATAATTTTTTAATAAGTCATTAATATTAAAATTTATCGTAATGTCTATTGCTTCAAAAAAATCTGTATTATTAACTTTATAAGCAAATTTTTGTGAATCTGTAAATAGTGAACTCATAGAATTGTAAACCCTCTATCGTGACTTCTGATTGCGTTTTCTTTGAAGTAGTGAATATGTTCTGTTAAACTAAGTGATAAAGTTGTTTCAGTAGGATAATATTTCCCATTAGTTTCCTTAAAGAAGTTTAATTTGTTTTCTCCATAATCTACATTCAAAGCAGTCATTACACAAAATTCCGATTCAAACAAACGAACTAATCTATCACTACTAGGTATATAAAGGTCTAGAGCAAATGAAGTCATATCTGGGTAATTAAATAAAAGAGGTTCAGGTCCTATCAATCCTAATTCTCTAGCTGACTCTACAATACCTTGGTCGGCATCTGATTGTAGTTGTTGTTGTTCTTGTGCTGAAATTTCTTCACCTTCTTTTCTATTAGCCGCCGCAGTTGCCGTTGCTTCTCTTTCGACTAGTGTTCTAGTGCCATCTGGTGGGTCGAACTCTGCTATAGATGGAGAAGATGCCATTTTAAAAGCTAATACTATATCTCTAACATCTTCGGCTTCAGTAGCACTTGAAGGTTTCATACTAAAAGGCAATTGAAAAACACGATGAGTAGGACCTTTATAAATTAGCTGTTGAAAATTATTAAATGTTTGTCTTAATAAAAATTCAACTTGTGATATTCCAGAACCTCCAGCAGATGTGGCAAATCCCGCTGTTCCAACTAAGCCATCTAAAACAGTTCTTACTAAAGAAGATGTAACTGTTTGTCCTATACCTCCTATAAGTTCGGCAATTCCACTCACACTAAACTCAGGTGTTGAAAGTGTTCCGGCAACTCCGGCACCAGCTACACTTTCTTCTGTAGAAAAGTTTTGTAAGGAACTGATTGAAATGCCTGCTCCAGGTAAATGCATTGAAACGCTATTGGGCAAAGTATCTGCTGAAAATCCTTTAGCCGTAGCGAAATAAAACGTAATGACAGGAATTGCGGCTAGTTGTAGATTATTTCCTAGAAATTGAATATCCTCACCGCTTCGTGGGTGAACGCCAGTGCCTTTTGATGTGTCTGGAGCAAAAAGTGATAGAGTACTCATATAAATATCTTCTTTATTATTGTTATTATAAATTCTATTTATGTCTTATAAAGGTAAATATTCACCAATCAACGTAAAAAAATATAAAGGCGACCCTACGAAAGTAATTTATAGGTCGTTACTTGAAAGAAGATTTATGGTGTATTGTGATACAAATTCATCAATACTACAATGGAACTCAGAAGAAGTTGTTGTGCCTTATCGCTCACCTTTAGATAATCGTATTCACAGATATTTTGTAGACTTTTGGATAAAGTTTAGAGATAAGAATGGAGATATAAAAACAAATCTAATTGAAATAAAGCCTTTTACTCAAACAAAAGAACCTAAAAAAACAACTAAGAAACATACTAGAAGATTTATAAAAGAAGTTGCAACATGGGGCGTGAATCAAGCTAAATGGAAAGCGGCCGATAACTATTGTAAAGACCGCTTGTGGGAGTTTAAAATTATTACTGAAAAAGAATTGAAGTGATTATTTTTTAGATAAGTGTAGAGGAAATGTACTTGAAACCTCCATTCGACGTAGAGCTTCATTCAGTTCCATCTCCAAACTTCTTAATATTGCACTATGTTCAATCACGATTTTATGACTATCTAAAATTTTCTTCTGTACTGTTTGAAAATTTTTTGCTAATTTAATTACTTTAATATTTCCTTTTTTTAATTCTTGAACATCTATCTCAAGGACTTTAATCATGTCTTGAATTTGTTGTGTACTTAACTTTTCTTTTTCCTCTATTTTCTTTAAGTCTTTGTTATGTTCTTTCATACTTTTAAGATTTGGGGCTACTTTCTTTAAGATATACTCTATATCTTGAATTCGATCTTCAGCACCCGATATACCTTGAGTTCTTTTATCAAAAACTCTTTTTGAATTATCTGCCCATAAAAGCGTGGCCACGCCTTTATTTGCTTTTTTGCGGTAACTCTTTAGCGTTTTTAATTTAAGTTCATCAATTCGCTCTTCTTTACCAGAGACAACTTGAAGAATTGAGTTGAGTAAGTTTTGTTCTTTCTCGTTCATTTTTAGTCCTTAGATTTTTTTTAATGACTATGCATTTCTGATGCAAGAATTTTAAGTTCGGTAACAGGCACGTTTTCTATGATTTCTTTTTCAAACATAACATCGTAATGTGTTACTGTTCCGTCATCTAATAATGTATGCTGTTCTGGTATACAAGTTCCAATTCCATACTCTTTATGTTCTACTTTAGATGCACAATCATGAGACTTCTTTTTCTTTTTTACGTCTTTTTCTTTAATCACTTTAGATTTATCTTCATTGTCAGCGTGGTCGTGCATTTCACTTGCAAGAATCTTGAGTTCGTTTACAGGATAATTCTCGACTATGTAATTATCAAACTCTACATCATAATGAGTTACAGTACCGTCTTCTAGCATTGTATGTTGTTCAGGTATACAATACCCAATACCGAACTCTTCGCTCTTAACTTTAGATGCACAATCATGAGACTTCTTTTTCTTAGGAGCCTCAGAGATTTCTTTTCTACCAGAGACAACTTTAAGAATTGAGTTTAATAAGTCTTGATTAGTTTCTTTCATTTGTGATTCTCCTGTTTTTTTAAAAATTACTACTTTGTTAGTTCATTTAAATTTAGGATTCTCTCTTTGGATTTGCCCCAATTGAGTGCTTAACTGTTTTGTCGTACTAATAATACTATCTAAAAGACTTCCCATATCTCTTAATTCATTGTCTGGAATGCGGTTCATAACGACCCTGTCTGAAAGATTACCTCTAATTAATTGAGTTTCTACTTTAGATATAATTCGATCCATTACTCCTGTTGAGTCTTTCAATCTTTTCATCTCAAACTCAAAATCATTCAGCATTTGGATCAGAAAACGTGCAGTCTCTTTACTTTCTTCATGGTCAATTCTATATTGGGCACCTCGCATACCTGCTCTCACATTTTTAGTCTGCCTCGCACCCTGTCTTTTTTTCAGATAACTCTTTAGCGTTTTTGTATCAAGTTCATCAATTTGCTTTTCCTCTTCAGCAATTGCTTTTAATTTTTCATTGTAAATGTGTTTAAATGTTGACACAACAATTCTCCTGTTTGCAAAAATTTAATATTTCTTTTTATTTATAATATTTGAACTTACGAAAAAATAACATAAATACTAGTATGTTCGATAATATTTTACTTCAAGGTCTTCGTCAAGGAATTACGCCAGCTAGAACTAAGGCCGCAAGGTCATGGTATCGTAATCTGGCGTCTGAATATACAAGAAAGATATCTCCATCTGAGGCATTAAAGAGAACAGCACCTGTAAGAAAAGTAGATAGAATAAAATTTGGCTACATGTACGCATTCAAGTATGACCCTAAGTTAAAGAAGACTTTGCCATACTACGATACATTTCCTTTAATATTTCCTATAGACTTTCAGAAAGGTCATATGCTAGGAATTAACTTTCATTATTTACCTCCACCTCTTCGTGCAAAACTGATGGACGCAATTTATCCCACAGTTACGAATAGAAAATATGATGAGACTACGAGAGTACAAATTTCTTATGGCATATTAAAAAGTGCATCTAAATATAAAGCATTTAAGCCTACTGTAAAAATGTATTTGCCTAATCATATAAGGTCGCAGTTCATAGAGATATATGCTACTCAATGGGATTTAGCATTGTTTCTTCCAACTGCATCTTTCAGAAAAGCACCAATCTCAAAAGTTTGGGAAGACTCAAGAAAGAGAGCAAGATGAATCTAACACAATTTAAAACGAATTTAAAAGACGTAGTATATCCAAATCTATTTCAGGCACGTCTTGCAATTTCTCAGAACTTAGCGAATAAGTTAAATGATGTAGTAGTCGCTAGAGATTTTGTAAATTCATTTCCGTTTCGTTGCGAGTCTGCCAGCTTTGCAGGTAAAACAATTACTACAGGAATAAATCAAGGTGCTGGAGGACTTGCATTTAAAACTCCTATAGAAGTCGTATATGGAACAACAGACATTTCTGTCATCTGTTCTTCTGATATGGTCGAAAGAGAATTTTTTGAAGAATGGCAAAACATTATTATAGGTCACCCTCGTAGAGATGCAGACCAAAGAGGGCTTGTAGAATTTTATCAAAACTTCGCTGAAGGTTGTGAACTAACTGTTTCTCAATTTGATGCAAGTTTTAAAAATGTTGTTTATGCAGAAAGATATTATGACGTTTTTCCTGAGTCAGTTTCGCCACTTCAAGTAGCATGGGAAACTACAAACTCATATCAAAGATTTGGTGTAACTTTAGCATATAGATATTATGATACTGTTGTGCCTGAAGGACGAGTTGAAGTTGGAGATTTACAATTTGTATAATTAGAAAGTATGAAAGGATAATATGAAATTACCTACGATTGAAACACCAATCTTTTCTCTTACATTACCATCAACAAAGGAAGAAATTCAGTTTAGACCTTTTCTCGTAAAAGAGCAAAAGATTCTAATGATGGCTGTGGAAAGTGGAAACCCTAAAGAGATTATGACAGCACTTAAAAAAGTCTGCGGTCATTGTGCAATCACAAAAATAGAACTGAACGAACTGCCGTCTTTTGATTTAGAATATTATTTTTTGAATCTTCGTGCAAAGTCAATCGGAGAGGAAATAGAATTAAATCTATCTCATCAGAACGGCTCTACATGTGAGCATGTAACAAATAAGAAATTAAATTTACTTGACGTAAAGATAATTGAAAACAAAGAACACAAAGATAATTTTCTGATTGACAAGGAAAGAAATCTAGGCGTGAAAATGAAATATCCTCAGATTGATTCTAACATCTTAGATGACATTGAGAAAAAGAGTGAGATAGAGATAGCGACTGAGGCTGTCATAAACTGTGTAGATTACATCTATGATAAAGACCAGATGTATAAGGGAAAAGATTATAGTAAAGAAGACTTGTTAGAGTTTTTTGAGAATCTTACTCAAGACCAGTTTCAAGGAGTTGCATCTTTTTTTGATACCATGCCTAAGCTGAAACATGTAGTCAAGTGGAAGTGTCCAAAATGTGGCAAAGAAGATGAACTTGTTTTGGAGGGCATCGGAAATTTTTTCGCCTTTTGATGGGCAATGAAACATTAGCTAATTATTACAAAACTAATTTTGCATTGATCCATCATCACAAATACAGTTTGTCAGAAGTCGAAAACATGATGCCATTTGAGAGAGACATTTACATTCTTTTACTTACGCAATGTCTAGAAAAAGAGAACGAAAGAATCAAGGCACAAAACAAAAGACAGAGTTCCAGTAATAGAAGTCTGCCTAGAGTGTAAGAGAGAAAACTTAGCCTAGTATTTAAGTTCTGGAAAATCGTCTAGGTCTAAGTGCATCTCATAATAAGGTTTTGATTTTCTCTTCACTATTGGAAGAGACTTTTTCATAAAATCGTCCCATTCCCAATTTTGCAATTTTTCATGAATCACTTGATGAACTGGACTCGTTGCTATAACTCCTATATCAACTTCACACCAACTTTCGTGGTCAATTTCTCCATTCACTTTTAATGATGCCGCAAACAAAGTATCATTAACTAGTTTGTAGGCACTACCTGTTTCATCGTGAAATAAAATCATTTCTTTCATCTTTTTCTCCCTTTATAAAGATAAATCAGTTCTAAGATTGCAAGGATCATCTTGCTCACTCATAAGTACTCTGTCAATAATCCAGTTAGTAATCTGGGCTCTTTTTCCATCAATCATAATGTGGGCTTTCTTGTCAATCCAATGTAGTGTGCTGAAATTAGCATTGACTAACTCTATGATGCGATTAACTGAGTTGTTATTTAAGTCTATTGTTTGCATTTTTTTCTCCTGTTATTTAACTACACTACTAGTATATCAAACTGAAAATAGAAGTCAATAAGTTTCTGTAAGTAGCTAAAAAACAACAATAAAAACTTGTTGACATTCTCCGACAGTTTGCTATACTGATTCTAACGATAACAAAAACACAAGGAAACAAATATGAAAAAAACACTTACTACAGCACAACAAAAAGCGTATGCTAAAATTCTCAATACATCATTCACCGACCTTGTATGGGAAATCGACGACCACGCTACCACAACGTCAGATGGTCGCCCTGATGCTATAACCCTCGAAGCAATTGCGAAGGACAACGAAGATTTATTCATTGATTATTTTGAAAGTTTTGTAAGTTTCCCTAGAATCACTACGGGCGAATTTATTGACTTTTTAGAAGAAATGGCAGAAGCAAAGCATTTGCCTAACAGGAATCGTGAGAAAGTTATCGCTGGTCTCAAAATTGATATCGAGGAAGTTTACGAGATATTGAATCGTGAGTTAGACAAAAAATTAGTATAGGGAGAAACAATTATGGCATTTATCAGCACAGCAGAAGTAAAAGAGATACGCAACGCACTCAAGAAAGAATTTCCAGAGTTTCGTTTCGGAGTAAAGAAAAGACATTATCATGCAGTTGACATTACAGTTAAGAAAGGTCCTGCACTCAAAGATATACCATTCGATTCTAGAGGCTACGCACAAATTAACGAGTATCATCTAGACAACTATGGAAAAAGTAAAAAGTTTCTAGAGAGAGTCGTTAAGGTAATTAAGACTGCACCTGCAAATGCTAAAGGAGGTAGCGAGTGGTACGACAACAGCAATGCTATGATAGATTACTTTGACACAGCATTTTACTTTTCAATTAAGATAGGATATTACAACAAAGGATATGAAGTTGTAAATTAAAAAAACTTTCTTCTCTCACTTTAAAGCACTCTGTAAATAGAGTGCTTTTTTTTTATAAAGAACATAAATAGAGGAACGTACACGCACAAACGAGAGAGGGAGAAAGTACGATGAGTCCAATCATAGGAGTAGCGGCAAGACAAATTACAAAGAGTGCCGTTAAGGGATTAAAAAAACAAGGGAAGCAAATAGGCGGTTCTATATCTGATGTATTTTCATCTAGAACAGCAGGTATATCATCTATAATGGAAGCAGGTTCAAGAGCAAAAGGTGGAATGGAAACCGCTATAAAAGAAATTAAAAAAGAAGGTGAAAAAAATAAAAGACAAAATGCAAGAGATAAAAAAGAAGATGCTAAAACTAAAGCAGAATTTTTAGCACAGTCTCAAGAGAGTAATTCGCTATTAGGAAGAATTCTTGATACTCTTAAAAAAACTTTCAAACAAGATAGAGAACTTGCTGATAATAATGGTGATAATGGTGATGATAAAAAAGGTTTCTTTTCAACTCCATTAGGAAAAACAATATTAGGAGTATTAGGTGTCGCAAGTGCTGGTGGTGTGGCAGCCTCGATGATTTCTAGAGGAGGTGGAAGAAGAACTTATAGTCGTGCAGGACATCGCACATCGTATTTGGCAATGAGTACTCCTCAAGTTGGAAATAAAAGTGTCACAGCTAGTACTGAAAATAGTGGAGCCGAAATCGTGCGAAGCAAGACTCAACTAGTAGCCGATATAAAATTGCAAGACGCAAATATAAAGTCGCAAAAAATATTACAAAAAATAGAAAAGTCAAATAATACTATTGCACGTTCTACTCGGTATCTCTCATCACAAAAACAATTTCAAGTTCGCAGAGTAAAACGCAAACGTCCAGAGGAGATGACAACCTCTGAATATGTTAAGTCTGCTGAAAATCAAACCTCACTCAACTTAGATAGAATTACTGAAGGTGTTGTTAAAGGTATTCTCTCAGATAAAGTTTTAGATTTCTATGGTGGTCGCAGAGGTGTAACTGAACGTCAAGCGAGTAGGCGTGGTTATGCTGGACAAGAACTCGGTGAGATATTAGATTTAAGAGAAGGCTCAACTAAACTCGGTGAAAAATTATTCGGAAAAAAATATGGTAAACGATACGCACAAGAGTTTAACAAATTAGGTCAAGTCTATTTACAAGCATTCACAGAAAGAACAGCAGATGCAGTATTCAGTTCCTTTGGTGGTACGCAAGAAGAAAACAGAACACTACTCTCACAGGTAGTTGGCAACTACGCAGGAGGAAATAAAAAACTTGCCAAAGAGCAACTCATCTATAAGTTCACAGGAATACCTACTGGTCTTGAATCGTTATCTCAAACATTTGGTTTTACTGGCACAGGCAACGCTGTTGATTTCTTAGCCGACCAAGCTGGTTCGATTGTTGGTGATATCTCTCGTAATGTGTTGGGTGTTGATTTGTTCGGAATGGGCAAACAAGCTAAAGTAACTGCGAATAAACCTGATGGTGATTTAACACATGTGAAAAGTATTAAAGGTGCAATGATGGTGCATGTAGTAAATGGTCAGCAACAACCTATAAGAAGTGGCGATGGCAACTTTGTCAAATCTGTAATGAATACTTCTTCTGACTACGGTAGTTTTATTAGAACTCCTATGTTCAACAACACTCAAATCAAAGCAAGAGAGGGAATTAAACAAAAAAGTCGTGACTTTGAACAACAACAACAAACACAGAATTTAGAGAACATTGAAAGTACGTCACAAAGCAACACAAAAGCAATTGTTGAAACGCAGGCAAAAGGAACATTCGCTCTACTCGATGGTCTTCGTAATCTAGGCAGAAACATTTTTCATTCTATAGCTTCTATGACGAGTAGAATGGGTGGAGGTGGAGGAGGTGGCTTTAACATACCAGGCATGTTTGATACTGGTAATATGTTTATGAATGCCGCTACTCAAATTGGTAGTGCTTATGCTATTAATTATGCAACAAAAGGAATAAAAGACCCTGCATTGAGGGCTGCCGCACAGATTGGTGGTCAACTTGCTTTTAACAAATACGTCTTGCCTAAGATATTCAATAGTGCCGCTGGAAGTTCATTCATGAGTTCTTTTGGTAGTCAAGGATTTACTAAAGGATTTACAACTGGTATTCAAGGCGGCTCTTCATTTGTTGGTGCTTCTACTTCTTATAATGTAGGAGTAACGGCTGGTAAAGTGGCTCCCTACGCTGATGCAATCATTAAACTTGCTCAAGGTGATGTAAAATCTGCGGCATTCTCTGCTATGGGGACTAAGATTGGTTTGGTAGTAAGTGGAGGTAATCCTATAGGTGCTGTAATTGGTACTGTTATAGGTAACTTTGTTGGAAGTCTTGTAGGTAAACCTAAAAAACCTAAGCCTCATATAAGAAGTGACTATGCTATAGTTTTAGAAGGTAATAATAATCCAGATGCGGCTCAAGAAGTCTTTACACATAATCGTATGAATTTATATAATCCAGAAATGGTGCAAAATGTTTCGGACCTCGCTCGTAGATTGACAATAGCGGCTTTCAATGCGGCGAAAATCATAGAAGCAAATACAGGTCAAAAATCTGTTGGTACTCACATATACATCATGGTTGATGAGATAACATTTAAAAAGAGAGGTGCTGTACAAATTAAGTTTTTACAAGAGCCTGAATACAAAGGAGAAAGACGTTTAGTTCAAGGTGCTTTAGGTACTCCTGATTCTTCTAAGATGGAGTTTGGTGTTACTGATAGAATTACAGAAAAAACTCTTCCTTACTATGCGGCTAAAATTGTTGAGTTTGTAAAGCAAGCCTATAAGAAGAATCTAACAGTAGATGAGCAAAGTAAAGTAGAAAAAGCAATTCAAGATAATCTTAGAAGAGTAAATACAGAAACACTTACGACAGGTCTTGTTTCCTCTCTAACTTCAGGTGAAACTCGCTTAAACCCTAATCTCTCTAAAGGAATTTACGGCAAAACCGCAGATGTTGACACTCATATGCAATCAATGGTCGAAACTCTGAATGCAAATAGACCTAAAGAGGATTCAATGGGAAGAAAGATGGTGTTCTCTATGAAAGATAACAAATATGTTGAGGCGCCTTTTACATTTAAAACATCTAATCAAGGTCATTTAGGACAAACTGTTACAACGAAAGTTTACAATGGTAGTCTTATTGGAATTGATTCACAGGGTAATGAAATTCACAACGCTGAAGGTGGTTATGTATTTGCGAAAAATGAAAGTGGAACACATGGCACAAGAAGAACGGCTTCAGTAATTGATTTGAGTGATATGATTAGACACAATGAAATAAATCCTTTAGTGACTGATGTTGTTTCAGGTGACCAATCATTTTTATCTCCAAATGAGTCTGCTCCTGTTAATGTTGTTACAGATAATTCATCACAAACGAATCAGCCTATAACGATTGTTAATAATAATATTACTTCCTATGATGCAATTCGTTTTTCAGATGTTAATGGATAAAAAAAGGGGCACCCCGAAAGGTGCCCTAAAGGTACAACACAAGGAGAAACTTAAACTAAATCTTTTACATAACTGTCTAATTGCTCTGAATGAATATCTCCAGTTCTAACTTTTACTCCCAAACTTCCAACTTGGTCTCCGATTCCATATTTCTCTAGAACATCTGCTACTGCTTTTTTCAAATCGTCATTCATGTCAGTAAACACATACTCGTTTTTAAGAGTGTTTATTGTAGGAAGTTCTAGATGAATTTCTGCTTGAATCCATGTGTCATAGAATTTGTTTGTCCACTTCTCAAGCAATGGTACAATGTGATATACATAAAAACTATGCTCTGCATCAGACATATCATCACTCAATGAAATCACATCATTCCACATAGCATTTACTGGCATCATGCGATAGATGTACGTCAATTCATTTTCAGCGTAAACAACATCAGCTACATAAACTCTATCATCAATGTATCTGTACGCTTTGTTGTTTACATGGTCTTGAACAACAATTGTTGTTTTGTCGCCAAAGTAATTAGAGCCTGGCATTGTGAGAGTTTTGCCTTCTACCTCTCTGCTAGTTTTTACATGCTCAACGCTGATGTTATTTTCTAAATCTTTTACTCTCATAATATATTCTCTCTTTCTTGTGTTGTTGTTTTTTATCACTTACTACACAACCATTATATCAAACTGACAAAAAATGTCAAGACAAATCCTACTTTAAATTAATAAAGCAGGACCTGTCCATCTTATAGAAGGCAACCAGTTTTCAACTACATTTCCTCTACGCTTATTTCTAGCAGGTGAGTTACAACCGTTAGGATAAAGAATGTCGCCAAACTTAAACTTAGAATCATCTTGAGTTTTAACTATGAAACCCCAAATTGATTTATGACCGCCGGCAAAAGTAAAACTAATTCTGATATACTTTCTACCATGCTTAACTTCGATTCCGTTTTTGTACTCATCATCACGCTTTTTCTTGAGTTCAGGTGACGATTGAAAGCCTGTATTGTCTTCGTAGTCAGCAATCATTTTTTTCTTCAACTCACTAATACCGTGGGCTAACTTGATTGCTGGTGCAAATTTCTCAAGTTCTTTTTGATTTAAAATTTTGATTTCAAAATTGCTAAAGTCTAAATCTGGTTTCATAATATAGTCTCTCTCTTGTTTTGTTATCGTTAATTAAGTATAGCAAATTGATAGAGAATGTCAACAAGTTTTTTTATTATCTTCGCATATTAGCTTGGTCTTTAGCTTCATCATCAGTAAATACAGGAACAGCGTTGCTTTTATGCAACGTGCCTATTCCTTTGATAGCTGTGCCTGTATAGTGCTGTGTGTCTTTTTTGACTGCTACATAATCGCCAGAATTAAGTGATGGAGGTCTGTAAGTCTCTCTAGGAGGGCATGAGGTAACAATTTCTGCTGGTGTAGTATTGCCTATTAGCTTTACTTTCTTAGCTTTGTTTTTCTTCAGCATTTTCCTAGTGCTTTTTGACCACCTGTGTCCTGTGTATATCATGCTCATATGAAAGCCTTTTGGTTAGCGTATTCGTTTATGTAATATTTAAGGTCTACAAGACGGTCCATCTCACCTGCACCATGGTCACGCTCTATGAATCTCCAACCATTATCCCAAATGTAAATGTAATCTGCATCTTCTTGAGTAAAAGCCCAGTAACGTAAACTATCTTCATCTTTGAGTAGTGCCGCTGGTATCTCAGGAAAAACATCTTTCTTTGTCTCAAATATAGATGTGCATAAAGACTTTATGCCTTTGTCGATTGCTATGAGATTATTTACGTCTATCTCAGTATTGTAAAACTGTAGAAGAGTTTTACCATGACCATATACTGGGCAACCATTGTAGTGACAATAGATTGCAGTAAAAGTGCCATTCTTCTCTCTTATTGCGATTGCTGAACGTGTTCCCATAATCTATTCCTTTTCATTATGTAAATTTAAAATCTGCTGTGCTTTCATTATAACTTTTTTATCATATAAAGGCAAGTGAAATCCTGTATCGCCTGTCCAATCTTTAAACTCCTCATCATAAAAATCAATCTTACAATCATCAGGATTTTGTTTTTGTAACTCAGCTAACTCATTTGCCCATTTTTGCCAAGTATCATCATCAACAATAGGCTTATCCATTTTGTAGTATAAACAAGAATGCACTAACATTTGTGACCTACGTTGACGAATTTTTTCTTTAACTGTTTGCAACTTGGTCTCGCTTGAGTACTGGAAGGTTTTTGTCTTCCAGTTCAAATACTGTCCAACTATGCTGAAGAAACGCATGGCTGTCAAAATCATCTGGAACCATATCGCTGAAGAAATCATCTGTCCATATTTGACTTGCCACTTTTCTCGGAACATCTATGTGTAACATACAGTCATCTGTAAAAGAGAAAAGTTTCTTCTGTTTTTTCAGTTTCTTGAGCAAGTCTATGTCTACATCATTTTGTTTTGCTATGCTCTTAGTAGTTCCAGATAAATCTTCAGAACCTTGTAAAACAAAATGAACATCATCATCATCGCCTTGTAACCAAGCACCCCATGCCATATGACCTATATGGACTATAAAGTCTATGTCTTGGTCTGTTAAAAGTAGGTTTTTCATTTTCATATTATCTCCATGTCTTTAACTGTTTGCATTCTTAAATACTAAACTATGTCAAATTACATGTCAAGAACTTTTTTTATGAAAGACAAAGATTGGTTCATATTTACGCCATTTACCATTTATCTTACAGAAATTTTTAGTTGTCGGAACTCCTGTATCAGAATCAACTCTGTTCTTACCTGGCATTTGTGCTAGACACATTTTAAGAACTCCTTTGTATTCCATACCTAAACTTTTTAAAATATCAATAGAATCTTGTTCTAAAGGTAGACAGAGATTCTTTTTAGAATAAGTTACATCAGCTATATTCCATAAAAGATATCTATCTTCACGCAACCATTCCACGCATGTCTCAAGAGTCTTCTTTAGAAACTCATCACGCCATATATCATAAGTTGTAAATTTTTTATATGATTGAGTATCATCTTCAGAGTAAGCCTCTTTTGAGAAGTAAGGCGGCGATGTAAATATTAAATCTATCTTGCCTTTATACTTTTGAAATTTTTCATCTTTGTGTATCTCCTCTGAGCCATGTTGAAATATTTCATAGCTATGAACTTTAGGAAATAATCCTGTAGCACGATATGTTTTTGTATTGAAAAACTCAGCGATATCATGATATTTTGTTTTTCCATTCTCTATGTTATGGTCTGTGTTTGGGTCTGTTCCTATGTAGTTTATATTCTTGTTATCATCTATTGACAAGGCACCTAATAATCTCCCACCCCAACCAGATGATGGGTCATAAATGTTTATCTGCTCTTGGTCTTTAATTGACGTTGTATATTTCTCATACAGAAACTTTGCAATGAGAGGTGGAAAGTTTACAGCGTACTGACAATAAGAAACTCTGAATGCTTGAAAGCCTTTTGGAAATATTTTCTGATTTTTCTTATAAAGTCTCACTCTAAAAACATTAGCATTTTCATATGGTCTAGTAGTATACTTTGCCATTTCATCGCCATGATTTATATTCGCAAGTGTTTCAGGTCTGCAATTTAGTTTGAGAAGTTCATCTCTTGTTATTGACATATATTCCACGCTTGATAAATTATCATTGAAGCCTGAATATGCCTGTTTATCATCAGAACTAGGCTCAAACCAGTAATCGTGAGTATTATACGCTCTTGCATTATTTTCAAACCACTCTACAAATTCTTTTATATTTGTTGTTCTGTATCTTAAATTACCACCAACATTATCAATCAATTTACCTTTTTCAATAGTTTGAGAATAATTGTAGAAAGAGTCTCTTCTAAAATGTCTATGTGCATACAATGTAAAAGTATTTGCTAAATCATCTCTAGCAAAATAATCATAAATTGATTTGCCTGAATCGGAATCTATTGAATAGTTGATTCTTGTTTTCATCATTGTAGGAAACCACTGGTTAACTGCATTTCCTGTTAAGTTGCCTGTGAAGATTGCATCATCAATTCCAGTATGTTCATCAGTAACTAAAAAATTATGAGTCGGAAAAGAAGTCATTTCATTAAACTGTTTAACTATCTCATGTTCATCATAGCCAACTCTAGGTGGTTGACCTTTAGTGTCCCAGTAATGAACTACTGTCTTTCTCATTTCCTTGACCCAAGTTACGAACTCAGGTTCTGACATCGCAAGAAGTTCATCGAAAGTTTTGTTTACTTTTGATTTAAGGAATTCAGAATTTTTCTCATAGAAATGTTTCATAATAAAGCCTTATCATTTTAGGAAAAAAAGGGGCACCTTTCGGCGCCCCTAAGGTACAACAACAAGGAGAAAATACTACTTGTCATCAGATGCTAGTTTTTCAAAATAACTCATACCTTGCTCATCGTCTTCTGTATTGAGTGTGTCTTCAACAGAATTAGATGCATCAGGCGTAACACTAGCAGGTACTACAGGCTGTGGTGATGACGCCACAACTTCTTCACTCGTATCTTGCATTCCTAAAACTTTATCGAGCCTAGCTTTGAGAATATCATACGATTTAAAATTACCAGAAGATGTAAACTCTTCTAATTTATGTTGACCTTTCCAAATCTTTTCAAGTTTTGCATCATCTTTGAAAAGTGGTGATACGTTATCAAACTCAGACTTATCATAATTTCGATAGCCTTCTACATTACGAATTTTAAGTTTGAAATTTGCACCTTCCCAAAAATCAAAAGGATTTACAGATGACTCATCTTCAAACTCAGGATTCATGATATCGTTTAACTTATCAAAAATTTTCTTTCCAAACTTATAAAGAAAAACTTTACCTTCGTTATCAGGATTAGTAGGGTCTTTTACAACTAAGATATTAGAGATGTATGTTAACTTTCTCTTTTGCTTACGAGCAATCTCTTTATTAGCTTCAACTCCAGAATTCCAAAGAACAGAATTATATTCACTTACAGGGTCTTTTTGATTCAAAGTTGTAAGTGAATTTTCAATGTACCAGCCTCCTGGTCCTTGAAAAGAATGAGAAAAGACTTGAACCCAAGGCATATCTTCACCTTCAGTTGCAGGTAAGAATCGAATTACTGCCATACCATTACCAGCCTTATCGACTTCTGGTCGCCAGAATCTTTCATCTATATAACTTTTCTTTTCGGGATTTGCTACTGCGTTGAGTTTGCTTGTTAGCTTTTGCTTATCAGCATTTCTTGACTTCTTTAAATCAGCGAATGTTCCTGCCATAATTTGTTTACCTCGTATTAGTTAGTATGTTTAAAATATATTTCGTATGTTTTTTACTACTCATGATTAAGTATACAACTTCAATGTATATATGTATAGACAAGATTTCTACTTTTTGATTTTTTTTTCAATTATTTTTGAAATTTTATTTTTCTCAAATTTTAGAAAAGGCTCGTACTTTTTACATAAATCTCTTACTTCTTCATATATAGGGTCAGTAAATACTTTGTCATATTGATTAAAAAAAGACAACAAAGAATTTATACAAACTATAGTTTCTAGTGAAATGTTTTTTTGCAGAAATGAAATTACAATCGGTGGGTGAGTATCACTTCTATTATCTACAATAAAATAATTATTAAATTCTTCTTGTGTCCAATCATTCATAAAACTAGTCTCATCATCAATCAAATACGATATCGACTCAACTTTTCTTTTCCAATCAACATAAGTTTTTTCTGATTGCTCAGATAACAATTCTCCTATCCAACCTATCTTAGAGTTTACTACAAAATTAGACACAAGATAATCTGTTAATACTTTTCCTTTTGCTTTTCCCAACTTAGCAAAAAAAATCTTATCTTTTCTTTTTAAAAAAGAATTATAGTTTGCTCTTGTTTTCCCATTATATTTAAAGTAATCATAACTTTTCATTGAGAAGTGATTTCTAATCGCCATATACGCTTTGTATGTTTCAAAAGCATTCACACTAAAAACTCCTCTAAAGTAGAAAGTTCTTTTCTCTGCTCCTCAAAAGATTTATTATGAATTTTATTGTGATTAGCATTGTCATTATATTTCATAGTTTTGTAAGCATGACAACTAGCACAAAGAGTTTGTAAATTAGTAATTTTATTATTACTTGCATCTCCATCTATATGGTCGGTCTGCAATTGACACATATCTTGTATTTCATAGTTGCAAGTAAAACCTAAACGACCATCAGTATTTTCGCAAAAAGTTTTTCTGTGCTGTTTCCATTTCCACTCTCTTATTGTGTACGCTTGTTTATGGTGATAATCGCACCTATTTCTAAATTTAGGAAAACCTGTTGGTGAATATTTACCAGTATGTTGACCTTTTCTTTCACAACCAGACACTATGCATGTAGGTCTATGTTCTTTTGGAACGCTATATTTTTTCATAATATCACTTTATTGGAAGTTTAGCTTTGTTTTTGTTAATTATCAATCTACTTTTAATCGCTTCAGTTTCAAGTAAAGATTTCATTTTTGATGGTATCAAAGAGGCGGCTGTTTCTACCTCAATGCCTTTTTGTTCACAGAACAAAAGAATAGAATCTAGCATAGTGATAGGTTGTTTATCTCTATAAATTTCCCTTACTCCTTGTTCAAATTCTTTTTGCGTTAAAATATTTAAACTCATTTATTCACCTTTTTTTCATATGTTCTTATGACTCTCTTACCTTCAAAATCCACAAACTCTACTTGAATTACATTTTGATTATTCTCTTTGAATCTATCAGGAGTTTTTTTTGGAGTAACAAAATACTCACTTTTAGTATCGTTTTTTACAGCCATAAAAATTCCCTTACCCAAGTGAATCTAGTATTTGTAGAGACCCATCTTATATCTCCCATTTTTCTATGGGGTTGCATATTTAAAAGAAACCAATTTTTTTTATCTGAAAAAAGCACATTTTCAGAGAACGACAGAATGCGAACTACTACTCCTGTCTTTTCTATTTTTGCCATAACAAATGTGTTTTCAAATTTCAAGTTATCAATTGCTCCTAATATTTGTGATTTATAATCTTTACCTAAATCACTATCAATTTTATATTCACTTTTTACTTCTTTAAGTCTGCGAATGATTTCTCGTCCTGCAATCTTACGGTAGAGTTTGTTTCTATCCATACATGGGCTCCACATGACAAAGGTTTTTCTGGCGAGTATACCAATTCACTAGGTCCATCTATACTAACTCTCTTCGCATAACGATTTTTATTTCCTTGTTTCACAGTAAAGACAGGCTCTTTCAGACCTTTCTTGCGATTCGATTTTATTATGTGTTGATTAACGTGTATTTTAGTTTTCAAAATATTCCATATGTTTTTAACATTATTAAAGTTGTGCTTGTTGCAATAGTTGAAATGGCAACTGTGTGTATAATTTGACAAATTTTATCTCTCATAGCACCCCATAAGTTCTGAGCATTATTAGTGATGTGTTGATTGCAACACAAGTAACTGAGAATGCACTAATTGTTAAACAAATTTTTTGATACATTACTTTTCCTATTCTAAGTTAATCTTTCATACCGATAAAAAATATGTAAACCTATTCTTGCTATTCTAATCATTCTATCTGCTTTCGACCATTTAGGGTCAACATACACAGCATGATAATGAGTAGAGCCATTTGTTATATCAAATGCATCTTGTTTATTATATCTTAATAAAATGTTCTCTGCAAGTTTATAAATTTTATCATAAACTTTTTTATTTTTTGGAACATCTGATTTGCCGTCACAAAACCATGAGAACTGACAAATTCCTTTCCATCGCTGAGTAACTACTTTTTCCATGGTATTAGGATAATGTTTACTTTCAATTCGATTTATAGTTACATGTGCCACAGCTAATTGTCCTGCAACAGGTTCATTTCTAGCTTCATGATAAATATTCATAGCTAACCACTCAACGTCTTTTTTATAAAACTGTTTAGCTTCAACTACACCTGTAGAAAGCAATGTAAAAAATAAAAAAATACTCCAAATAATTTCTTTTGTTTTGGTTTTCATAGAATCTCTCCTACTAATCTACGTTTGCTATTTATAAAAACAGGACTAAGATTTTAGCCCTGTTTCCCACATCTAAATTTTAATCTCCCTTGTGACCTTCAACAAAGATGTTTCGTCCTGCTTTTCCAAATTTAGCTTTTTGATTACCTCTAGCAAATATGGCACCTTTAGAAGCCCAAGTCCTATGTTTAGGATTTACTTCGGGAGTTTCATAAACTGTAACTTTACGACCTTGGCCGTCATGATATACATCAAGTATTGCAGGTAATTTTTTTCGCTTCACATTCATAATAAATCTCCAATGTTGTTAACACTTACAATATTAAACTACCCCTACGAAAATGTCAAGAGGGGTCTGGTAGGTTTTCAAACATAACATTAGTTACTTTTGATATTAAAAATTCAAACTCAGCTAGTATTTTCTGCCTAGCATTAAACGAATCAGTCACGCTAAGAGGTTCGCCTGCATAGTCTTTCATAGGCATATCTAAACCTTTATCTAACAACTTATGAAAGTCTGATAATCGCATATTTAAAAGTACTTCATTAGTAGCTTTCTCGTAAGCAACTCTAACTCCATCGTTATCAAGATAGTTAATCTTACGAATTATACAACAGTCTCTTGCTCTATCAACAGAGTCAATATTCGCAATGTCGTAAAACTTAGTCATCTTCATAGATAAAACTTTATCATTAAGATTTTCTTTGATAGCTTCGTTATACTCGTTTGACATTAAATCTCCTTAAAAATATTGTTGTTAAAATAAGTATATCAAATTAACAAGAGATGTCAACAGTTTTTTTAAATAATGAACAAATTAGGCCTCAAAAAGAAACAATTATTCTTTTCATTGTTTTTTTGCGACTCTAAGAAAGCAGTTTTCTTTAATCCCTCATTTATAGCATTTGCCAGATTCTCATTGCCTGCAAATAATGATGCTCCTGCTATGATTTTAGCTAAATCAAGTATCGTATATGTATTTGACCAAGCAACATTACTTTCATACATTCTACAAAAAACTTCATGTTCTTCTTTGTGGCCCAGAAAAACACCATTACTATCTAATCCACTTTTGACCAAATGAGTATAAAAAGGATTTGTGAGTGTGGGTAAATATCTTTTAGTTCTGCTTACAACAACTTTGCCATGATGGTCGTAATCAGGAATCTTTAGCCAAGGTTCATTTAAGAATTTTGAGTAATCATCTTTTACATCAAATGCTATAAAATAACTTTCTGCAATTGATTTGCCACAAGAATAAATTACATCACGAAATTTATCTAAATTAAAATTTACTTCTTCTTTTCCAGTCCAAGAAACTTCTGCTTCAACGTAATCTTGAGTATTCAGTAATGCTATTAATTTATTCGCTGAATCTTCACCTAATTTATTTTCATTATTGTTTGGGTCTTTTTGATTAAGATGTAAATATAATTTACCTCCACCTTGATATTTTATAAAAGGCAAAGCCCAAATGATATCACCCATTTTACCCGAATGCATGAATGATAGTCTATGGTTTTTTCTAATTGTTTTTACCATATAAAATTGTCCTTATGATAGTCTATAATTTTTTTTAATTCAATATCAAAATCTGCTGTAGGTTTCCAACCTAGATTTCTCAACTTTGAATCATCTAAAGAATATCTTACATCACCTCCTAACCTTGTAAAATGTTCTAGGTATTTTTCTATGTTTGTATCTCCAGTAGTCCAAGTTATAATTTTGCGAATAACTTCTAAGTTTGCACATTCATGATTTCCGTTTATATTATAAATTTGATTTTTTGCTCTAGACGTAATAATTTGTAGAATTGCACTACAAGTATCTTCAACATGTAACCAAGTTCTTTTAGGCAATCCTTTATCATGAACATCTACCTTTTTATCAAGTGAAAGGTGTTTACATGTTTTAGGAATAAGTTTTTCTGCATACTGACCTGTACCATAATTATTTGTAGGTCTGACGATGATGTATGGAATATTAAAAGTTCTAGCCCAAGCAAGTATCAGCATATCTGCGGCGGCTTTTGATGCTGAGTAAGGATTACTAGGCTTTAGCAAATCAGTCTCAAAGTGATTTCCTTTTTCAATATCACCATACACCTCGTCAGTTGAAAAATGTAGAAGTGTAGGAATTTTAAATAAATTCTTTTGTTTAATCAATTCTAATAAGTGATGAACACCATTTACATTAGATTTTAAAAATACTTCTGAAGAAACAATACTATTATCTACATGAGTTTCGGCGGCTGTGTTTATAACATAGTCGCAATCATAAAGTTTATCTAAATCATTAATATCGCTTTTAATAAATTTAAATCGCTCTGCTCCTAATCTTTGTAGATTAACTAAAAAATCATCATTAGATGCGTAGGTCATTTTATCTACACCTATTACATAAAATCCATTGCTTAATAAAATTCTAGTAAGGTGATGCCCAATAAAACCTAAACAACCTGTAACATAAACTACTTTTTTCAAATCTTATATTCCTTTAAAGATGGTTCTAAACCTTCACATCTAACTCCCATTTTATGTAAGTTATATTTTCCTGTATAATGATTTAAGTGACAGCCAGTTACTTTGTATGATGTATGAGGAATATTGTGAATTTCACAAAACATTTTTATAACATCAGACACTTTAAATTTATCTTCATATACACAATTAGTTTGATGTTGACAAACAATTTGATATTTCAAATAAACTTTTATTACTTTCCATAAGTCTCTTAAACTAAAAAAATCGCAATATCTATCAGCAGGTATCTCAAAAACTTTTTCTTCTTTTACTGATGCTATAAATTTTTTAAGAAGTCTTTTTTCAGATTCAGATTTATCTAGAGTAGAAAAAAGTCTTAATACATAATCATAAGTTCCGTATGCGGCGGCTCTTGAAATTACATTTTTACTTGCACCGTAACTTTCTAGCGGGTGCCAACGCCAGATGTCATCAGCTTCTTCTACAGTACTACTTACGCTAAACTCTGCACCACTACCAAAATTAAAAAACTTGCAATAACCTTTTTCTGGAGTTGCTATTCTTTTTAAGTTATAAAACATCAATAGATTATCTTTAAAAATGTTATTGTCTATAATGTTAGGAGTTTCTCGTCCTGCCGATGCACAATGCATAATTACATCAAAAGGGCCTTTTTCTATTGCATAGTAAGTTACAGCCATTGTTGATGTCAAATTTAATTCATCTCTGTTAGGACAAAACAATTCATACTTTTTGTCTAGTTTAGATTTTATCTTCTTCTTTAAAAATTTTCCGACAAAACCTGTAGAGCCTGTTAATAACATTTTTTTCATAATCAACCTCTAGCAAAATCTACAAACTTATTATTTTCAACATATTCCTTATTTGTAATGTAAGGAAACTGGTCGTTGATTGGTCTGCCACCTTCTAACTTAGGCTCTATTAAAACTCTTTCATCAATGACAAATTCGATTAGCAATCTTTTATTTTCACGCTTAAACATATTTTCATTAACTTGGTCAATTGATGTAACTCTTAAATAATCCATAGAATACGCAGTAGCTATACCTGAAAGATTAGGTCTGCCTGGACCTTGACCATTTCCTGTAGCGTGATGTCTGCCTCCCATGTAAGTATTCTGAAATTGTCTTATCATACCTAAACCATGATTGTTAAATACAACGACAGTAATTCCTAAATCATACTCAAGCATTGTTTGTAATTCTTGGATATTCATTTGAATTCCGCCATCACCATTAAAACTAATTACTTGTCTATCAGGATTATTTAACTTCGCTCCTATAGATGCAGGCAAACTGTAGCCCATAGCATAATGACCTGATGATGTTGTAAGAAGTTGATTTTTTCTTCTATTAAACATTTGATAAACCCATACATGATTAGCACCAGCATCAGCAAATAGCATAGCATCATCATCTATAATTTCATTCATTTTTTGCACAACTTCGTAAGGATTTAAACTTTTATATTTTTTAGGTTCAGTAGAGATATCAACATTGTAATACTTTTCTTTCATCTCTTTTAAATAGCTTACCCACTCTGAAGAGTATTCAGGCAATTTATAGTTCTCTAATACTTTAGGAAGATGAACTAAATCTAAAATCTCTCTTTTCCATTCGGAGTCATACTTTACTAATTCTTCTCCATCAATATCAATAACCATAACTTTAGATTGAGGTGCAAATAGTTTAGGATTTCCAGATCGTTGCCTGTTGTCAAGTCTTGACCCTAAGACCAAAATATTACTCGCATTTTGAATAATATAATTTGCACCTCGATTACCATAAACTCCAAAATGCCCATAATAATTAGGTAGTGAATGTTCAAATGAATTAAGTGCTGACCAACTTGAAACAAAAGGCACACAATTATCAATTAGCCATTCATTAAGTTGTTCTGAAACACCTGATAGTTCTACGCCTGCTCCATAAACTACTAAAGGCCTTTCAGAGTCTTTAAAAAATTCAGATATGTTATTTCGTATTTCTTCAATTTTAATTGATGAAGATACTATCATTTTTACTTCTGGTAACAGGAGTTCGCTGTTTTCCATTTCATCAGTCTGTACGTCCATAGGAATATCAATTAAAACAGGACCGCCTCTACCCTCAAATGCTTTTTCATAACATGTTTTTAATTCTTGTCTTAATTCTTCTCCATTCGTGACAGCTACAGCATAATTAGTAATCGGTTTAACCATACTAACTATATCCATTTGCTGAAAACCTGCTTGTCTTACTTTTGCTCCATTATATTGACCAACTTCTTTTCCATTTACTTGACCGCAAATGTGAAAACTAGGTATGCTATCAAAATATCCACAAGCGATACCTGTTACTAAATTAGATGCACCTGGACCACTTGTACAAAAAGTTGCTCCTATCTTTTTTCTATTAGTGGTTCTCCAAACAGCATCAGCGGCCATAGCCGCCCCTTGTTCATGTTGAAAGCATGTATAATTTATATTTTCTTTTGCAATTGCATCTACCATAAAAGAACATGCACCACCTTGTACTAAAAAAACATTATCTACTTCAATAGCTTTTAAAAATTTAGCTATGTATTCTTTACCTTTCATATCGCCGCCTTTCTATTAATAATCAAGTCATAAACTTTTGTAAAACATATCCTATATATTCTATTTGCTCTGGTGTAATTACAGGACTTGTACCATGAAAGTATGTATGTGTCATGGTGTACGTTGCTACAGGAAAATTGTTCTTAGCATCTTCAGGATTCATTAAATGCGAATACGCAGGCTGTAGCATTATATTACCTGCAAAATAAGGTCTTGTTTGAATCTTATGGTCTTCAAAGTAATTTACTAAATCAGTTCTAGTAAATGGAGCATCTTCACGAATCGTTATAGGAAAAGCAAACCACGATGGATTTGACAAGGCTCTCGGTCTAGGCAAATGAAAAAATTGTTCATACTTTTCATACATCGAGAAAAGAAGTCGATAATTTCTTCGTCTGAGTTCGTGAATTTTATCGAGCCTTTCCAATTGCACTAGACCAATCGCACCCTGTAAATCTATAGGTTTTAAATTATAACCTATTTCATCGTAAACATACTTATGATCGAATACTTCTCCTGTCATTGTGGGAATCCATTCTGAAAATCTTTTTTTGCATGTTCCATTTTTTAGCACGTTAGCTTTTGGTCCTACACAATAACACCCTCTTCCCCATTCTCTAAATGACCTAACAACAATTTCTAATTGTTCAGATTCGCACGTTACAAATCCACCTTCACCCATAGTCATATGATGAGCAGGATAAAAAGAACATGATGCCATAGAACCAAAACTTCCTAATGATTTACCATCATAAGTTGACCCTAAGGCATCACAACAATCTTCTAATAAAACTAAATCGTATTTCTTTACTAGTGCCATTACATCATTCATGTTCGGAGGATTGCCTAATACATGAGCGAATGTAATAACTTTAATATCATGTTCTTTAATTAAATCTTCAGCTTTAGTTAAATCTAAATTTAGAGTTTCTAATTCAATATCTAAAAACACAGGCTCAAATCCTACTTGAATTGTAGGATTAAGTGTTGTTGGAAAACCTGCAATCGGCATAAGAACTTTTGTGCCTTTTGGAAAGTTCGTGTATCGTTTTGATGTTAACGCTGACATCATTAGTAAGTTTGAACTTGACCCAGAGTTTGTTAAAACTCCATGTTTTCTTTCCATTTGTTTTGGGAATTTGCTTTCAAATCTTATACACGCTTTACCCATGACAAGCCAACCATCTAACAAAGATTCAATTGCCGCCATGTACTCTTCTTCAAAAAAGTATGGTCCTGCGTAGTGAACTAAATCTTCACCAGCTTTCCATTCATGATTTTTCTTTAATATATTTTTTCTTACTATATCTAATAAATTTGAATTCATTAAAAATATCCTATATTATCTCTTGGAAACCAAACATCACCATGTCCATGTGGAGTTGTCATGTACTCTGACTGATAATCTTTTCTTATCTCATATCTTAAATCTTTACCAAGACCTATAGCTATTGCTAGAGCAGAACTTTGATTACCTAAAAACATCTCACACCCATTTATGTATCTCGCTAATTCTAATAAATCATTTGTTCTTTGATATCTTATATCACATTTAAATTCATCACAGAAATCTGTATGTTCTTGTTCTGTTCCTACAAAAAAACAATCATCAGATATAAACTTTTCATAAACTTTTTTAGAATCTCCTGTTTCTCCATGATGATGCCTAGAGGTTCTGTTTATACAAATTTTTTCAGGCTGATAGATAGGATCAATATTGTTTAACCATGGAAGTCTAATCAAAGCATTGCTGATTTTTTCATCATGTATATTTAAGTTTTGAGTAAGAGCATAACATTCTGTTTGATTACCTCTCCATCTATCTCCCATTAAATGAAATCTATAATGATTTTCAAAATCAACGTCAATAGACTGGTCTTTATAAACATCAACATCATGGAGATAATCTTGTGCTTTTAATAAAGGTACTAACATGTCATAATCTTTTTGTGTATATCTTCCTGTTCCAGGACCTGCATCAGTCCAGCGTAAAACTTCTTTACAAAAATAATTTAAGTAGTTCAACTTTATGTACATGTTACCGCCACCTAAAAGTTTGACTACACAAAGACTATAAATTGTATCACCGAATGTTCCAAAATGAGAAAAATTTTTCATTTTACCAAAGGGCTACTAAAAATACAAGTGCTATAGACATTAAAAATATATAAAGATAAATTTTCATTTATTCCACCATAAATTTTTTGTACTCATGATAAAGGGCAATTCTACTTTCTAAATTTATTCCTGGCCAATGAATTAGAAAATCACCGTGCTTCCAATTTCCATCATGCCCTAATTTATCAACGTGAGGAGGAGGGCAATCAGGATATAAATTATAATTATAAGAATTAAATGTTCTCTGAGGAACATATCTCATGATAGGAGAATATTGAGTAGCGTGGTCAATCATTGCTTGTTGTTCTGCCCAATTGTCATTTTTGTATTTGTCTAGTTGGTCGCAAATAAAATTTATATAGTTTACGCCTGCTTCAGAATTTTTTATCAAAAAACTATCAGCATTTATATCTCTATAATCTTTAGATATAATCAAGTGTGCGTTTTCATCAGCATGTTCTTTAATGATATCTTCAAGTTTGATTGTCATGTTTGTTATCATTGAATCACAACCAGTAAACCATACCCAATCAATATCTGAATGTGCAGTAAATATTTCTAAGATATAAAATAGTTTTTTAAATCCATGGGGAACATCATCATTAGCATATATCTTACAAAGTGGCTCATAGCCATGTCTTTGTGCGTATACTCTTTTATTATCTGTCCATGTGTGATTACCTAACTCACAATAACTATAGTCATAAGAATTAGCAATACCAATTTTCATATTAAACCTTTTGTAAAATTATCTCAATTGCACAGTCTCCGAAAGAATGATATGTTTGATCAAATCTTTCACGACCATATCTGAATGTTGCATCTAATAACTCTATCTTACATATTTTAATATTTTCTTGTGTAGAAAGCAAGTCAAAAACATTAATTGATGAGTTTTTATTCCATGATTCTTTTTTATTGATTGTGAATGTGCATTTGTGGTCGCCATTAAATGTGCTAGGAAAAACTCCTTGTTCATATAAATCTTCATCAGGAATTACAATAACTAAATGTCCATTCTTTTTTGTAACTCTTATCCAATTTTTTAATCCTGTATGAGCATCATGCAAATGCTCTAAACAATGACTTGAATGAACAAAATCGTAAGACTCGTCTTTTGCTGTTTTCATAAATTGTGCATCACCATCAGGCAAATCCCATGATTTGATAGAACTTATCATAGGAAAAAATTCTTTATACTTGTCTAGGGAATCTTCGCCTGAACCAATATCTATACCGTCACCTACAAAATATCTAGTCGCAAATCTGTGGTCATGAAATCGTCTTAATACACATTTACCAGTTTCATCTGACATACTATCTCCATTATGTTTTTTGTAAATATAACTCGTCAAATAACTTTCTATAAGATATAAAGTCTTTTATATAATCATCTCTCTTTTTTGTGAAAACTTGTGCATTGCCTTCTTGTACTGCAATTATTATAACTAATTCCGTAATTGGAATCTTTGTAATCTCCTCATACATTACAGCATAGGCTGAACATTGCATGAAATAATTTTGAATCCAATGTTCTTTCTTTTCTTTTGTTGAAGTTTTAAAATCAATAACTGAAAGTTTATTATCATACTCTGCAATACAATCAACTCTGCCTGCAACTCTCAAATGATGAGAATAAAGAGGAACTTCAAGTGCATGTATGTTAGTAATTTTGTTATCTAGTATAGATTTAATTTTGTAAAACATACCTAAATCATTTACATTACAACCTTGTTTATAATACATTTCATTGTTTAGATATTTTTCACAAAGGTTATGCACTCTAGTTCCTCTTGCAGATGCTTGAGTAGAAATTTTATTAGCTTTTTCTTCGCCAACTCTTTTACGCCAGTCCATTATAGCTTTTTTACTATGCAATCCTGTAACTGTAGTAACTGATGGATATTTTTCACCCATAGGAGTGACGTAATATCTTTTATCATTTACAATTTCTGACTCTAAATCATCATATTCTAAGTCAACTCCTACATGATAAAAATTTTGCATAATTTATATTATTCCTTGTTCTAGTTTACTTAGTATATATTCCTTTACAAGTTCACTTCTCACTATATCTTCTTTATTAAATTCAACACAACTAAATGATTGCATGGAATTTAAAACTTTCATGAATAAAAGAAGTCCTTCTTTTTCACTTTGTCTATATAAATCGCTTTGTCTAAAATCACCGCAAAATAAAACTTTACAGTTTTCTCCTAGTCTTGTAATAACAGAATCTAATTCGTGATATGACATATTTTGGCATTCATCAACTACTACAATAGTATCTTGCAAAGTTAATCCTCTAATGAAAGATGTGGTTACAAATTCTATTACCCCTTGTTTTTTTAAAAAATCGTAAACATCTTTTTTAGGATAAAATAATTCATTAATTATAGAAACATAAGGTTGCTCGTAAACTCTAGCCTTCTCTATATTATCTCCTGGTAAAAATCCCATATCTCTTGTGGGAACTACGCTTCTCACAATAGTTACTTTTTCTTTTATAGAATTGCTATTTAATATTTCATCAAGGGCTAGGTATAACGATATAAATGTTTTACCTGTTCCTGCTAAACCATGAAGTAAGATATTTTTATCTTTATCAAAATAATCAAATGCCCTCTGTTGATTTAATGTAATAGGATTTGTGCGTTTAGGCGAAAGATTTTTCAATTGATTTTTTGTTTGATTTTCTTTTTGTATTTTTCTTCTTTCACGTTTGGTCATCTTTATTACGTTTGAAAATCTGTGGTCATGCTGTGGATAATCCTCAAGAGTGGTATCAAAATGAGTTGTCATATCACTCCTTTGCGAATAGGTTGATGTTTACCAAGTGTTGATAGTCGATTTAGGGTGAGCCTCTTTTGCTTTTTGAAGTACTTCTTTGAATCCAGCATCAGGCTTTTTTATTCCTAATCTAATCGGGTCACCTAGACTTGGCGCCGTTATAATCACGGGTTCATATAAAGGATTTTTTTTGAGAAAATTATCCCTCTCACTAATTTTCATTACTTTTTCTATGATTTCGTTTGTTTCGATATTCTTAAAATTATATGTAGGCATTGGCTGTATTTAGTTGTTTAACACCTTCTGTATACCATTTAGGTGCGTTTCCATTCTTCCATTTCGCAAAATAGTTCTTTTCATGTATATAGTAGTTTTTGTAAGATTGTATCACATTATTTTGAACTTTATGCTCTTCAGGCATTGCAGGAGGAGGCGGAGAAAATAATTTATCAATAGAAGAATTAGGAGGATTCTTTAACGCTTTTTCTAAACCGCTTGAACGAATTAAATGTATTTTTCCATATCTATTGGTATACTCGGTAAGACAAGCAGTAAGAAGATTATGTAGCCAAGTGTAGTGCTGTGTTGATAGTCGTACCCACACCGCACTAGGGTGGTTAATATGACCTGCTTTATAAAGAATATTTTCTCTTTCATCTGTAAGTCTCCATCTTTTGATTTTCCTGCCGTTTTTAGAAAGGTCTGTATACTCAACTCCATCTTGCATTCTATGGGCAGTTGATAACAACTGAGCATATTCGATAACCATTTTAACTACATGTTTATCACATGTCATTTCAGCACATTTTTTTACATCGTGGTCTAAATAAAATATATTCATTTTTTACCCCATAGAAAAGATACATATACTGTAGCAAAAATTACTAAGAATGTCAAAAACTCGTCTAAAGCACTAACATTTTCTTTGACAAATTCTCCAAAGACAGCAATTGTAAAAAGAGCAGTTAAATAGGAACAAAGCATAACTAAAATCGAATGTCTTAAAATACCTCCTACAAGACCTCCCAAAAAAATTATGTAATCTTTCATTACTTCCACAATCCTTTTTCTTTTTCTTCAGCAAGAGTATTTACAATTTGCCCAAAAACTTTTTTAGAATTATCTTCAATTTGAATTTGATGGTCAATTACTTCTTTTATCTCCCTAACAAAACCTTCTGTTATAGGACTTCCATGTCTTATAGAAGAATCAAGATAAGTTGAAATTGTTTCTAACTTCATCATAGTCACGCCTCCATTCTTGTTAGTTTACCTAAGACGTACCAATCACTATGATAGCTTCTTGTGATTTTACCTTTCTTAGTCTTTCTAATACATTCAGACGCCAACTCATGACCTGTATACTGCTCTAAATATTTTATGGCTTCATCTTCATGTCTAAAAATTTTCATGCCAGTATTGTTCAGCATGTTAGGCTTCGCTTTAAAATACATAATCAAGTTCTCCTATTATAAAAATTAATATTCAAATTACTTCCCTTAACATATGGAACGCTTTTGTATAATGCAAATTTCTTTTCAACTTCTTCAAAAACATTCACTCCATCATCTTCCCATACAATATAATTTTCATCAGTTACTTTAGTAGGAACAAATCTATTTTTTTCATTTATTAAAATAAAAGTTCCTGTTCCTTTAATTTGTTGTGATATATTTTCGACTTCTTCAGCAACATTTTCTACATGCTGTAAACAAAATGCAGAAACTATACAGTCAAAAGTATTTTTTTCCGCAGGCAATTTTATTGTAGGAATAAAAAGTTCGCTAGGAATATACTTCTTTGCAAAGTATAACATACTCTGACTAGTATCATATCCTGTAACATAATCAGCAAATTGTCTGATAATTCCTAAAGAAATTCTTCCCATTCCACAACCATAATCTAACCATGTGCGGCCGTTGTAACTACAAATCTCATTTGACAATGAACGTACAACGTGATTTGTTTCTTCTTCAAACTTATTAGGATTATTAGGGTCATTAGTAAGTGCTACATGTTTAGCATTTTCTAATGTTGTTACTTCAAAAGTTTCTTTTATATAACTCATATTACTTAACTATTGCCTTATTTAATTCGATTGCCTCTTGATGATGCTTAGTGTGAGTGTATTGAACACAATCAACATCATCTAAGTTTTCGCTTTTCTGTTCAACTTTAGTACATACGAATTCATTTTTTTGTAACATGTAATGAGTATCTTGCTTTTCAGTTTTAACTTCATCAAGTTCTACTTTTTTAGCAAAAGCCATGAAATAACCAGCGGCAATAATTGCTACTAATGTTATACCCATAAGAATTCGTAAGACACGTTTACTGAATAAAATAATTTTAGACACTTCGCTCTCCTATATCATAAAGGCTAATGCTATCCAAAAACAAAATGTATAGACATATAACCAAAAGATTATTTTTAAGAATGTTTTAAATATTGTAATCATAGTATTATTATCGTCTTTTTTTCAAAAAACTTCAAGTGTCTTTGTTGTATTGCTACAACATTAAGCAAATAATTCTGGTAAAGCCTCTTGAACTATTTTTTTATTTATATTTTTGACTTTTAATTTCTTATCTTTCATCTTTACAATCAGTTCAGCTTCCTCAGGTGATAAGGATTCTAAGATATCAATGAAAAGTTTTTCTTTCTTT
>TARA_B100001093_G_C26860639_1_pt1 | contig 51549 bp, 43 predicted proteins | sample TARA_B100001093 | Tara Oceans TARA_B100001093 (sample SAMEA2623116) | marine metagenome | biome: marine biome (ENVO:00000447); feature: surface water layer (ENVO:00002042); material: "saline water (ENVO:00002010), including plankton (ENVO:xxxxxxxx)" | depth 5 m | reverse complement strand
GTGACTGATTTTGCTAAATTTCTTGGTTGATCAACATTACATCCTCTTAAAACAGCGATATGATAAGATAATAGCTGAAGAGGTATATTAGTTAATAGTGGTGATAACTCATCAGGAGAGTTAGGTATTTCAATTGAATAATCTACAATATCATTAACAACCTCATCTCCTTTATTCACTATTGCAATTATTCTACCACCTCTTGCCTTAACTTCTTGTATATTACTAATAACTTTTTCATAATTACCTTTTTTTGTTGCAATTACTACTATTGGCATTTTATCATCGATAAGTGCTATTGGTCCATGTTTCATTTCAGCAGCAGGATATCCTTCAGCATGAATATATGAAATCTCTTTTAATTTTAACGCTCCCTCAAGAGCTACAGGAAAATTATATCCTCTTCCTAAATACAAAAAATTTGCAGCATCTTTAAATTCAAATGCTATTTTTTCAATTTGTTCATTAATTTTTAAAACCTCTTTTACTTTTGAAGGGATAAGTTCAAGTTCACGAATTAATTGATGGTAATCTGAAACTGTTAAATTTCCATTTTTTTGAGATATTTTTAATGCCATTAAAATTAAAACTATAACCTGAGTAGTAAATGCTTTAGTTGAAGCAACACCAATTTCTGGTCCTGCATGAGTATAAATTCCTGCATGAGTTAATCTGGCTATAGAAGATCCTACTACATTACAAATACCTAAAATTGTCGCTCCTTTTTCTTTCGCAAGACTAATTGCAGCTAATGTATCGGCAGTTTCACCAGATTGAGAAATAGCAAGCACTATATCATTAGAATTAATAATTGGATTTCTATATCTAAATTCAGATGCATACTCAACTTCTACTGGTATTCTTGCAAAATCTTCAATTATATACTCTCCTATTAGTCCTGCATGCCATGATGTACCACATGCTACAATTATAATTCTATTTGCATTTACAATTTTCTGTTGATACTCTAATATCCCTCCTAGTTTTATATCTTTAGTAATAGGATCAATTCTTCCACGCATTGTATCTTGTATACTATTTGGTTGTTCATATATCTCTTTAAGCATAAAGTGATTAAAACCTCCTTTTTCTATTGCATCAATATTTAACTTTAGTTCTTGAATATAAGGAGTAATATTTTTGTTTTTAATATTTTTAATCTCAATATTGTCATTTTTATTAATTCTAGCAATATGACCGTCTTGTAAGTATATAACGTTGTTAGTATATTCAACAATTGGTGTTGCGTCAGAAGCTACATAATATTCATTTCTTCCAACACCAATAACAAGAGGACTTCCTTTTCTTGCAGCAACGAACTCATCAGTTCTACCTTTTTGAAGTACAATTATTGCATACGCACCTATAACCTCATCTAAAGCAACTCTAACAGCTTCAAAAAGACTTATTTTCTCATTACTTATAATATCTTCAATTAAATGAACTAAAACCTCTGTATCGGTATCACTTATAAACTTGTGTCCTTTTATCTCAAGTGCTGATTTTATAGCTGCATAATTTTCAATAATACCGTTGTGAATTAATGCTAGATTTCCATCGCCAGAAAAGTGCGGATGTGCATTAACTTGGTTAGGAGGCCCATGCGTTGCCCATCTTGTATGGCCAATACCAATATGAGATGGCTTTAAATCTTCGGCTATCATATTCTCTAGATCATTTACTTTTCCTTTAGTTTTAAATACTTGAATATCCTCTTCTTTTATACACGCAATTCCGGCAGAATCATAACCTCTATACTCAAGTCTTTTAAGACCTTTGATCAGAATACTAACTGCATCCTTGTTACCAATATATCCAACTATCCCACACATATTTTAAAGATCCGAATAAATTATATTTAATTCTACTTCTTTTTTAATAATACTTCTATTAGCATTACTGTTTGCTGATCTATCTAATAAATAAAGTTTATTAGTATAACTATTATCTAACAATAGCTCATGTAAATATCTAGTAATATTAAAGTTATAAATCCCGTTTTCAAGTCTACCACCAAAAAAAGAAGATCCTTCAATTACATAGTCTGTTAAGTCAACAATATTTCCATCAGTATCTAAGCGCGCAAGATGCAATTGTGAATGTGGTACTATATTATTCGTCATCAAATTATTATCTATTTGAAAGGATATAATAACTTGATTAATTGCTTTATCTAATAATAATTCTTGTAACGTATCAATATTATCAAATGAAATTTTACATTTATAGCCTGACATAGACTCAATGTAGATGTTTTCTTGACTATTTAAAATATCATTATTATTTAATTTTTCAAAAACATTTGTTCTTGCAGCGTCTCCGTCTACTTGTAAATCTAAAGAGCTTACTGAATCAAGGTCATTGTGATAATAAATTGAAAACTTTGATCTTGTTGATGAGGGATTTAAGTATAAGATTGTGTTCTGTGCATGAGCACTCACAAAAAATCCTTTAAAGTAATTTAAAAAATTATCGTTATTTGATAATATAGTATTATCAAGTTCTAAAATTTGTTGGCCTACCTCCTTATTGATATTAATTCTTAACTCAGGATTTAATGAGTCAAAAGAAATATAATAATCTTCAGCTAAATCAGGTAATTGTAAAAAGTCATCGTAAAAAAAATCATTAGAATAATATATTGAATCTGAATATATATCTTGTTCTATTCTTCGAATATTTATACTTGAAATATCTTCTATATCACCATAATAATCACTGTAAGCGTATGAAAGGACAACTGAGTCAACCGTTAAATTTTCTTCAAATATCAAATTGTTTTCAGGAAGTAATAATTGAGTTATAAATGAAGCCTTGTTAGTAGAAAAATAAGGGTCATTTAACTCTCCAAGTAAACATATTGCTGGGTTATTGATTAAAGATTCTTCAGACTCATTGTTAAAATCTATTAAATTTGATGTATTACTATTAATAATAATTTTTTCTGTATCCGGTTGCACCTCTAAACCGATAATACTTGGCTCACTACAAGAAAACATGCATGTAATTAGAAAAATTAAATATTTAAATCTCATTTTATGATCCTATTAGAGATAGCTCTTCTTTATTCAACAATTTATTGTAAAATTCATGATACGCATCAATAAATTCTTCATCTCCAGGAAAACTCATAAATGGTATATTTGTTTTTTCTATGAAATTATATAATTTTTTATCAATTTTTTGACTAGCCTGAATAACGGCATCTGAATACCTAATAGCAAATTTATGTAAGTTAATGATGTTAGATTTTTTTATAGTATCAACATCATCTAAATCTAAATCTTCAAAAAGTAGCTTTTCTGACAAGTCATTGCTAAGAGCTCCACTAAATGAATTATCAAATACAGAGTAAATTATTTTTACATTTTCAAATAGAGGGTCTTCCGAGTATAATTTTTTTATGTACATCGGAACTAAAGAAGAAAACCAGCCTTGACAATGAATAATATCAGGTTTCCAACCCAATTTTCTTACTGTTTCTATTACACCTTTACAATAAAACATCATTCGCTCATCATTATTAGTCATAAAATTTCCTTCTTGATCATGAAACATTTGTCTTCTAGGAAAAAACTCTTCATTGTCAATAAAATAAACTTGTAATCTTAGTTTTTGAATAGAAGCTACCTTTATAATAAGTTGATGATCAAAATCATCAATTATTAAATTCATACCTGAGAGTCTAATTACCTCATGCAACTGATGTCTTCTTTCGTTAATTGTACCAAACCTTGGAAGAAACATTCTAATATCATTACCGATTTCTTGAGTTTTTTGGGGTAATATGCTTGCTATTTCACCCATTGTGGTCTCACCTGTATAAGGAGATATCTCTTGAGAAACATAAAGTATTTTTTGTTTATCCATGGTCGCGTAACTTTTGGTTTACAAAAATATATAAAAAAAATCTATATATCATGCATTTAACGTAATTTTGTTTTAAATTAAGTTACATTTTTTTTGAAAATATGCAAATATTTAACGAAAAAAAATATTTGATAAAATATCTAGGCACATTATCTAAAAATCAATCTATTGGTTTTGTTGCTACTATGGGATCTCTACACAGTGGTCACTTAAGTTTAATCCAATCTAGCAAATCAATATGTAGTATAACTATATGTAGCATATTTATTAATCCAACACAGTTTAATAATATTGAAGACTATAAAAATTACCCAAAAGATTATATTAATGATATCAAATTACTTGAAAATATAGATTGTGATATATTATATATTCCTCAAACAGAAGATATCTATGAAGAAAAAACTGTGAGTATAAAATATGATCTTGGAAAAATAGCAGAAAATTTAGAAGGGAAATATAGACCCGGACATTTTGATGGAGTAGCAACTGTTGTTGATAAATTATTTAATATTATAAAACCTCAAGTGGCATTTTTTGGAGAGAAAGATTTACAACAGCTTCAAGTAATAAGAAAACTTGTTGAAATTACTAACAGAAACATTGATATTGTTGGTGTGAAAACCATACGAGAATCAAACGGTTTAGCAAAAAGCTCTAGAAATAAATTATTATCAAAAGAACAAATTAAAGAAGCTGCAATTATATTTAAATGTTTGCAATATTGTAAATTAAATAAAGACTCTAAAATAAAGGATTTAAAACTCTATGTTGAGGATCAGTTTTTAAAAAACCAAAAAATTAAACTTGAGTATATTGAATTTATTGAAATAAATAATTTTAATAAAATAGATGAATGGAGGGAATACAAAACTAATGCTGTATGTATAGCTGCTTATATAAACAATGTTAGATTAATTGACAATATTATTTTATAATTTTACAAAATGAATAATTCTGTTGTTTCTAAAATCTTAAAATATTTACTTTCTATTATTTTAACTACTATTATTATTTATTTTTTATTCGAACATCAAGATCCTGCGGAACTAGTTAATAAATTAAAAACAGTAGAATTTAATTGGATTGTTTTATCAATGATTTTCGGAGCCTGTGCATATGTAAGCAGAGGCTTAAGATGGAAAATAATGCTTGAAGCAATAAATTATAAAACATCAAATATAAATAATATTGCAGCTGTTTCAATCGGCTATTTCACTAATTTATTTGTTCCAAGAGCAGGTGAAATAACAAGATGTACTGCACTAAACCAAAAAGAAAAAATACCACTAAATAAACTTTTTGGAACAATAATAGTTGAGCGTTTAATTGATTTTATGGTTCTAATTTTTCTTTTACTTTTTACGTTAATTATTAAATATAAAATAATCAATGATTTTTATTTAGCAATTAAAAATCAAAATAGCGAAATAAAATCACAAAAAAACATATTACTAGTTGTTGCCACGTTCATTTTACTAATTCTTTTTGTATTTCTATTTAAAAAAAAAATCAAGAAGTTATCATTTTATAATAAAATAAAACAGTTTTTGGACGGACTAAAAGAAGGTTTTAAAAGTGTAGGAAATATAAAAAACAAAACTCTATTTTGGATACATACGTTGATAATATGGCTAATGTATTTTTTGATGACTTACGTCTGCTTTTTTAGTATGAACGAAACCAATCATTTAAGTTTAATAGATGGGGTTTTTATTTTAGTTTTAGGAGGGATTGGAATGGTTATTCCAACACCAGGAGGGATTGGGTCATATCACGCTATTGTCATGATTGGACTTGCCGTACTTGGAATTGGATATATCTCATTTGGATCTGAAAATACTGCAGCAAATCCAGCTCTAATATTTCCTACAATTGTACATATAGCACAAACATTAGTTGCAATTATTATGGGTGTGATATCTCTATTGATTTTATTTATTTTTAATAAAAAAAAATCTAATGACTAATAATTTATCTCTTAACAAAAAAATATTTTCAAATGATGCATTAGCTTCACAAGTTAAAAATTGGAAAGAACAAAAAGAAAAAATTATTTTTACAAATGGTTGTTTTGATATTTTACACAATGGTCATCTTGAAATTCTTTTTGCTGCAGCAAAGTTAGGAGGTAAATTAATTGTTGCTTTAAATTCTGACTCCTCAGTAAAAAAAATTAAAGGGAAATCAAGACCAATAAACAATGAAAGTGATAGAAAAAAATTTTTATCGTATTTTAACTTTATTGATGGTATTACTTTGTTTTATGAAGAAACACCGTATAATCTAATTAAAAAATTAAAACCTGACTATATTGTTAAAGGGGGTGACTATAAGAAAGAAGAAGTTATAGGTTACGATATTTTAAGTGAATATGGTGGAGATGTTATCATTTTTCCTTTCAAAGATGGCTTTTCAACTACTAATATTATAAATCAATCAAAAAAATCTTAGTTGTGAGTGCAAAAAAAATACAAACAGCATTTATTTGTCAAAACTGTGGTTCGCAGTCACCAAAATGGTTAGGTAAATGTCCCCAGTGTGGTCAATGGAATACTTTTGTTGAAGAAATAATAAAAAAAGGGAGATCCAATATTATTAAATTTGATAATAACAAAATAAATAAACCACATTTAATCAGTGACATTGATTATTCAAATGAAAAAAGAATAGTTTGTACAGACAATGAGCTTAACAGAGTTCTAGGGGGAGGGATCGTTCCTGGATCATTGATTTTACTTGGTGGAGATCCTGGAATTGGAAAGTCAACTCTTATGTTACAATTTGCTCTAAGCTCAACAAGAAAAAAAATTCTGTACGTTTCAGGTGAAGAAAGTGAAAAGCAAATTAAAATGAGAGCCGAGAGAATCAATAAAGAATCAAACAAATGTTTTATTTTAACTGAAACATCAACTCAAAATATTTTTCAACAAATTAGACAAATTCAACCTGACATTTTAGTAATTGATTCGATTCAAACACTACATACCGATACGATTGATTCATCAGCCGGAAGTGTTTCACAAATTAGAGAGTGCACTGCTGAACTAATTGAATATGCCAAAAATTCTGATACAGCTGTTTTTTTAATTGGACATATTAATAAAGATGGTGCAATTGCTGGTCCAAAAATACTTGAACATATGGTTGACACTGTTCTACAATTTGAAGGAGATCGAAATCATGTTTATAGAATTCTTAGAAGTATAAAAAATAGATTCGGATCGGCCTCAGAACTTGGTGTATATGAAATGACTCAGCAAGGATTAAGACAAGTAAACAATCCATCTGAAATTCTAATCTCAGATAGAGATGAAGCAAGTAGTGGCGTAGGAATAGCTGCAACAATTGAAGGCGCAAGACCTTTGTTAATTGAAATTCAATCTTTAGTAAGCACTGCTGTTTATGGAACACCTCAGCGTTCTGCAACAGGTTTTGATACAAAAAGAATGAATATGTTACTAGCGGTATTGGAAAAAAGATGTGGCTTCAAGCTAGGTGCTAAAGATGTTTTTTTAAACATTACTGGAGGTATCAAAATTGATGATACAGCAATAGACCTAGCTGTAATATGTTCAATTTTATCCTCAGATTTAAATATTGCTTTAAACACAAACATCTGTTTTGCTGGTGAAGTTGGTTTATCAGGTGAAATTAGAGCAGTAAATAGAATTGATCAAAGAATATCAGAAGCAGAAAAACTTGGTTATAAAGAAATTATCGTTTCAAAGCATAATAAATTCAATGATAAAGGTTTTAAAATAAAAATTAGTAAATACTCAAAAATTGAGGAGGTTTTTAAAAATATGTTTTAACTATTTAATTAGCAATACATTGCCAAAATACTTAAAAGGGCTATTTCTCAAATTTAATATTTCAATCACGTAAGCATATTTACCGTCAGGAAACTCTTCACCGGACCATGGCATGTTAGTTGAACCATGAAAAATTTGGTCTCCCCATCTGTTATAGACACTTATTTTAAATTCTAAAATACCTTCACCAATAGGATAAAAAAGATCATTAATCCCATCATTATTTGGGCTAAAAGTATTTGGAACATAAACTGTATATGAAGGCAAAACAATTATTTCTTTTGAAGCTGTATCAGTACAATTTAAATCATTTTCTGTTATTAATTTTACAACATATCTTCCGGTATCTTCATAATTATATACAAACATTAAACTATCATTAATGATTACGTCATTTTCTACAATCCAAAATAAGCTCGTATAATTATTACTTGAACTGTAAAATGTAATCGGCGTATCTTGCTTTACAACATATTCACTACAATAAAAGTCAGAAAAGGGTATTGATTTGACGCTTAACACGTCTTTCTTAGTTGATGAACATGTAGTTAAGCTATCTGTATAATAATAATCAACTTCGTAATCTCCAACATTATAATCTTTTGGATTAAACAATTTTACACTTTGATTATTTATGAAATACTCACCACCATTTGGAGTTGCATAGTTTAAGTTAAACGGTTGATCGTTTGCACATACTTGCAGTGGAAAAATATTTATTACTGGAAGCGGATTAACCGTCAGAGTTATTATTTTATTTGGATTAGATTCGCAATTATTTCCATCTTTAACGTAAGTCAATGAATACTGATTTGTGGATGGTGGAGAAAAATAAATTAAATTATTAGTAGTTTTGAGTAAGCCTAAAGAATCAACTACAAAACTATATGTGTTAAAATTATCGTTAACTGTTATATTATAAGTATTTGATAATGGATTAAATATATTTATAGAAAGTGCTGAAGAATCTTCTTTACATATTGGTGTAACAAGTGAAATATCATAAGATGTAATATTAAGATTTATTGTAGCAATTGAATCACAACCATCTATATTTACGGTGTTAAATGTATAAATCCCTGAACTATCGTATGTAGTGTTATTCCAAATAAATGGCTTACAATCACTAATAAATATATTTGAAAATGTTGAGCTATTTACATTTAAATTTAATGTAGCTATGCTATCGCAACCATATATATTAGTTGAGGAAAAAGTATATATTCCACTAGTTGAATATGTTGTTCCATTCCATTCATACTCATCACAAACAGTTTTGTTTTCTGTTGAGCTTGTGGAATTATTAATTGCCAAATTAAGAACTGCCACTGAATCACATCCATTTGAAGATATAGTTGAAAATGAATACGTACCTGTGGTGTTATAATTATTGTTATTCCAAGTATAATTATCACAAGAAGTAATATTTGACACAGATGATATTGGATCAGGATTGTTTAGTATCACAGTATCTACAAAAGCACATCCATTTTGATCATTTATAGTAATAAGGTAGGTTGCTGAATATAATGAATCAATGTCTTCACTATTAGATAAAAAACCATTTTGACTCACCCAGTTAAAGGTCAATAAGTTACTATTAACTGACAAAATAAGATCAATAGCACCATCATTTTCATTATAACAACTTATACTATCAACATTAAAAGAAACATTAAATGGATTTGCAGGCGGTAAGATTATTTGATAATCATAAATACATCCCGTTACATCTGTAATTATTAAATCATATGTCCCTTCATATAGAAAGTTAATATTTTGATTTGTACTTGAAAAACCATTTGGACCCAGCCAGTTATAAGTTAAATTGGTTGAATTTGGATTTACAACAATACTAATAGAGCCGTCGTTACTTCCAATACAGCTAACACTATCAACATTAGACACAAGAGTTAATGATGGGGAGTCTTGAATTTCTACAGTATCAGAAATCGAGCAACCTGCATCATCAGTAATATCAACATAGTATAAGCCTGAGGCTATTAAGTTGATATTTTGATTTGAACTTGTAAAACCGCTAGGACCTGACCAGCTATATGTAACCTGTCCAGTTGTTCCTGCTACAACTAAGTTAATACTCGCATCACTATATCCGGCACAGGAAGGGCTAATAGTACTGCTTATAATATCAAAGTCAAGCGCCGAGGACAAACTAATTGTGTATGTGTACGTAAATAAATTATTTACTGGACAAGCATCATCCTCTACCACAACTGAAAATGTATATGCACTATTTGCAACATCTATATACTGAGGGGTCCAGTTTAGTGTTCCAATTGGATTTGAAGAATTATTATTAGAAACTGTAAATGTTGCATTGGTACCAGCTATACCACTCCAACTCATTCTTTTATTATTTGATGAACCAAGAGGTGCTTCAATAGTAAAAATTAGAGCGTCAGAACCCGTTGCACAAAAATGTAAGGAATCATCCAGTGCTGTAGAGTTAGTCACGTTTTGTGGAGATCCATTAAATCCTGTTAAAATTGGAGGTGTTGTAGAACAAGCCAAAACAATTATTTGAATATCTCTTGTTACGCTTCCAATCTTAACTCCATTTCTATACTCTGTAATTTTCATTGCTATAACTGAAACTTGATTTTGAGTTGCGTTCATACATAAATCACCTGTAAACTCATCAAAAGTTGTTGTACCTGCTATAGGATTAGAAGGAGAATAGCCTGCAACATAGGTTACCCCTCCCCAACCATTTAGCGGATTTGTAAGAGAGTACATGAGAGAATCTCCTTCAATATCTACAGCACCGTTGTTATAGCAATATGTTTGACCAATGCATATGTATGGAGCTGGATATTCAGAGAAAGATGGAGAATTATTACATACATTGAAATTATTTATTTCAGCCTCAACGCATAAATCCTGATTTGCAGGACTAATAATTGTTGTGATAGCATTGTTTCTGTTTCCACTAGCACAAACATTTATTACCCAATCGCTACAATGATCTAAAGAGATATTTGCTTCATATATATACTCTTCTAACTCAACTAATCCGCCATTGCTACATGGTGCTGAAGAACCTGGACATAAGGGTGTTATAAATGTTGGACCTGATACTTGAGGTAAAAGCGTAAGCGATGAACCACAGCTTGAGTTTGCCTCAAGAAAAAAATTACTTGCAGCAGTACTACTACTACTACAATCTCTATAAAATTTAACAATTATTTTATAGCTATCCGAAGTGGATCCTCTATTGACACATTCGTAACTTATATCTAGACCAGCACCATGGGTAGCATAAGTTTTTTTACTGCAAAACAGTACGGTAGTAAAAAAAAATAAGATAAAAAGCTTATTTAACATAGATGCAAATTTAGTGCATTTAAAATTAAGTGCTTTTTAGAATGTTTTAGTTAATAATTAATTTTTGAGGAGTAGTGTAAGTTTTACCATTAACAATTGCTACAAGGTATTTTCCTGCTGGAATTTTAGAAATATCTATATTATACTTTTCGTTTTTAGAAATATTGCCAATACTTTTTTTATGAGATATATAACCCGCCTCACTTATAAATATAACTTCACTTTCTGCTTTTAAGGAATAATCTAATGAAATATCTATAAAGGTATTTGTAGGATTAGGACTTATTAAAAAACTCTTTAAGGTCGTAGGAACTTCTTCTAGACCACTTGAATTTCAAGGAATAGATAAAATATATACTGTAGAATTTATTTTAAAATTTGAGTTGTGTGATTTTTTGTGTCAACCTTTTCAATAATATCTTCTATGGCTCCCTTTTCATCAATGATAAATGTAGTTCTGTTAATGCCCATATACTCTCGGCCCATAAATTTTTTCAAAGCCCAAACACCATAATCTTGAACTACTTTTTTTTCTTCATCTGAAACCAAAGAGAAAGAAAGACTATATTTTTCAATAAATTTTTGATGCCTCTTAACGCTATCACAAGAAACTCCTAGAACTTCATAACCTGCCTTTTGCAGGGCCTCATAATTATCTGTTAAATTACATGATTGCGCTGTACATCCTGGAGTCATATCTTTTGGATAAAAATAAAGTACTAACTTCTTGCCTGTATATTGGTCTAGAGTGATTTTCTCTCCGTTTTGATCTACTGAATTTATTTCTGGTGCAGTATCACCAATTTTTAAATGTGTCATAATATATTATTTATAGTGTTCCTCTTTTTTCTTGTTCTCTCTCAATAGCCTCAAATAAAGCCTTAAAATTACCTGCTCCAAAACCTCTTGCTCCCATTCTTTGAATAATCTCAAAAAATAAAGTTGGCCGATCCTCTACAGGTCTTGTGAAGATTTGAAGTAAATAACCCTCCTCATCTGCATCTATTAAAATCCCTAAACTTTTTAACTTTTCAATATCTTCTTTAAGCTCATGATTATGTTCTTCTAACCTTAGTGGTACTGCATCATAATACTCTTTCGGTGGTATAGACAAAAACTCCACTCCTCTAGCTCTTAGTTGATCAACCGTTTCAATAATATCATCAGTTGCTACGGCTATATGCTGCGCTCCAGGTCCTTCATAAAAATCTAAGTATTCTTCGATTTGCGATTTTCTTTTCCCTTCAGCCGGCTCATTTATTGGAAATTTTATTCTACCATTTCCATTACTCATAACTTTACTCATAAGAGCTGAATATTCGGTAGTAATCTGTTTATCATCAAAAGATAAGAAGTTTACAAAACCCATCACGTCTTCATAAAATTTCACCCATTTATTCATCTCATTCCAGCCGACATTTCCAACCATGTGATCTATAAATTTTAAACCTACTGGATTTGGGTTGAAGTCTGATTGCCATTTTTCAAAGCCAGGTAGAAATACCCCATTGTAATTCTTTCTTTCAACAAAAATATGAACTGTTTCCCCATAAGTATAAATTCCTGACCTAACTACTTCTCCATGTTCATCTTTCTCAACGGTTGGCTCCATAAAAGATTTTGCTCCTCTACTAGTTGTTTCTTGCCATGATTTTGTAGCATCATCCACCCAAAGCGCAATAACTTTAACACCATCACCGTGCTTAACAATATGATCATTAATTACAGATTTTGAATTTAGTGGTGTAGTTAAAACAATACGAATCTTTTCCTGTCTTAAAGCATAGGAAACAACATCTCTACTTCCTGTCTCAAGACCTTTATATGCATAAGATTGAAAACCAAATGCTGATTTGTAATAATATGCTGCTTGCTTAGCATTTCCTACATAAAATTCTACATAATCTGTACCAAGAAGAGGTAAAAAATCTTTAGCGCCATCAAATATTTTTTCTAAACCGTAGTCTATATTTTTTATTTCACTCATAATTTTATTTACTTTAAATTATTCTTCAAGCCAAGATTTATGATATTTACCATCAGACAAATCGATTGCTGCTTGTGTTAGCTTTAAAGGCGCAAAAGTATCTATCATGACTGCCAATTCATCTGTCTTTTTTTGACCTATACTTCTTTCCATAGCACCTGGATGAGGGCCATGAGGAATACCTGCTGGATGCAAAGAAATATAACCTTCTTCCACATGATTTCTACTCATAAAATCTCCATCAACATAATACAACACCTCATCAGAATCAATATTTGAATGATTGTAAGGAGCTGGTATAGACTCTGGGTGATAATCATACAGTCTTGGGCAAAATGAGCATATAACAAACCTGCTTGTTTCAAAAGTTTGATGAACTGGTGGGGGCTGATGAACACGACCTGTAATTGGCTCAAAATCATGTATCGAAAAAGCATATGGAAAATTATATCCATCCCAACCATTAACATCAAAAGGATGAGAAGCATATGTATAATCATGTATCATATGTTCTTTTTTGATTTTAATAACAAAATCTCCTTTTTCATCATGGGTTTCAAGATTTTCAGGTTTTCTTATATCTCTTTCGCAATAAGGTGAGTGTTCTAATAATTGTCCAAAATGATTTCTGTACCTTTTAGGAGTATATATAGGAGTGTATGATTCTACCACGAACAATCTATTTTCAGATGAATTAAATTTTATAGTATAAATAACACCTCTTGGAATAACTACATAATCTCCTTCTTTGAAATCAAGATTTCCTAAAAATGTTCTCAAAGTTCCCGTTCCTTTATGAATAAATATAACTTCATCTCCATCTGTATTTTTGTAAAAATAATTTTCTTGTAAATTAGTAGGTGCTGAGAGCAAGATATTTAAGTCATTATTAAAAAGTATAGAAATTCGACTTTCTAAGTGATCTTTAATTTTTGGAGTGTTAAATCCTTTTAACAAATATGATTTTAAATTTTTTTCTACAGCAGCAAGTGGTGCAACTGAATAAGCATCTTTAATTTCTTTCACCTGTGTTGGTCTTTGCAAATGATACAACAATGAGGACATTCCATCAAAACCAATAGTCCCGAAGAGCTCTTCATAATGTAACCCTCCACCTTCTTTCTTAAAGGAAGTGTGTCTTTTGTGTGGTATTTTACCTAATTTGTGATAAAACGGCATATTTTTTTGTTTTATTGCAAATATAAGATAATGAAAGAATCATTTATATCATGCCTAAAATAAAATTGATAATTTTGTATTTTAAATGAAACTTCTAACATACAAAATAAATAATATTAAAACTCACCAAATTGGAGTTTTAAAAGATGATCTAGTATTTAATCTAAATAATTTCTTTGGAGATATTGGATTAGTAGATTTAATACAATTGGAAGATTATCAAAGTAAAATAAATGATGTTATTTCCGAAAAACATAATGATAAACATGAGCTTAGTAATATTACTTTATTACCTCCAATTCCTAAACCCAATTCATTTCGAGATGCTTATGCATTTAGACAACATGTTGAAACCTGTAGAAAAAATAGAGGTGCTGAAATGATAAAAGAATTTGATGAATTTCCAGTTTTCTATTTTTCAAACCACAATAGTATGTTTGCTGATAAAGATGATATAGAACTTATGCCTGATCATTTTGAAAAATTAGATTTTGAATTAGAATTTGCAGTAGTAATTGGTAAAAAGGGTAAGAATATTTTATCTAAAAATGCTGATAATTATATTGCTGGATTTTGCATACTTAATGATATAAGCGCTAGAGGGCTGCAATCTGAAGAAATGAAATTAAATTTAGGTCCTGCAAAAGGTAAAGATTTCGCAAATGTAATTGGACCATATTTAGTAACTCCCGATGAACTGAAACATAAAGAAATCCACACACCATTTGGAAAAAAATATGATTTAGAAATGCAATGCTTTGTTAATGGTGATTTGATTTCATCTGGAAATGCAAAGGATATGTCTTGGACATTTGCAGAAATAATAGAGAGAGCATCATACGGTGTGGAACTTTATCCTGGAGATATTATTGGATCTGGCACTGTAGGAAGGGGATGTTTTTTAGAAATTAATGGTACAAAAAAAAGAAATGATAAAAATTATGTTGAAAAATGGTTGAGGCAAGGGGATATTATAAAAATGGAAATAGAAAGTATAGGAAATATTTCAAATAAGATAGTTAAATCAAACAACGATCATTCCATACAAAAACTTAAAAAATGATTACATCAATAGACGCAAAATCAACTAAGAGCAAAGATTTATACAGATATTTATCTGATGCCATAACACCAAGACCAATTGCATTTGTTAGTTCAGTTGATAAAGAAGGAAACAAAAATTTGAGTCCTTTTTCTTTTTTTAATGTTTTTTCAATTGATCCGCCTGTCTTAGTTTTTTCTCCTGTAAAAAGAACAAGAGACAATACTAATAAAGACACTTTAGAAAATGTTAAAGAAATTAATGAATGTGTAATTTCTCTAGTTACTGAAGAAATTGCTCAGCAAGTTTCATTAGCCTCGTGTGAATTTGATTCCAGTATTAATGAATTTAACAAAGCTGGTCTTACAGAAGTAAAATCTGAATGTATTTCTCCTCCCAGAGTTATGGAATCTCCAATTAACTTTGAATGTAAAGTAACTCAAATAATAGCTTTAGGAAGTAATGGTGGTGCAGGAAACTTAGTAATATGTGAAGTGTTAAAAATTCATATTGATAATCGTGTACTTCAAAATGATCAGACTATTAATCCTTTCAAACTTAATATTGTAAGTAGATATGGAAAAAATTGGTATGGTAAAACTACAACTGATTCTTTATATGAAATAGCTAAGCCAATTTCAAAAACTGGAATTGGAATTGATCAATTACCAGATGCAATCAAAGAATCAACAATTTTGACTGGAAGTGATTTAGCTATACTTGCATCTATTGAAAAAATTCCAGAAAAAAAATATTTTGCACTAAGAGATGAAAATAATACAACAGAAAAACATATCTTAGCAAAGGCTTTTTTAGAAAAAAATGAAACTGAAAAAGCATGGCAAATACTATTATAACTAAATAAAAAAAAATAACATTATGTCTTTTAAATTACCAGAACTAAATTTTAGCTACGATGCACTTGAACCACATATTGATGCCAACACAATGGAAATTCATCATAGTAAGCATCACAATGGATACACAATAAATTTAAATAATGCTATTGATGGAACAGATATGCAAGATTTAAGTATCGAAGAAATTTGTAAAAGAGAAAACTTAGATGGGGCAGTTAGAAATAATGGTGGAGGATATTATAATCATTGCTTGTTTTGGGATATACTAGATCCAAATGGAGGTGGAGAACCGAAAGATGAAGTTTCTGAAGCAATAAATTTATCTTTTGGTAGCTTTGAAAATTTTAAGAGTAAATTTGCAAAGGCTGCAGCAACAAGATTTGGATCAGGGTGGGCCTGGTTATGCGTTAAAAATGGAACTTTGGATATATGTTCTACCGCAAATCAAGACAATCCTCTAATGTTAGGCCAATGTGGAGGCACTCCAATTTTAGCTTTAGACGTATGGGAACATGCATACTACTTAAATTATCAAAACAGACGACCAGATTATATTAATGCATTTTTTAATGTTATCAACTGGAAAGAAGTTAACAAAAGATACAAAGCAGCTTTATAATATTTTTATAAATTTGCCAAACTAATTAAATACACAAAAATTAAACTAATGAAAAACAAATTTAAATTTATTGGGCTAACAATCTTTTTTTCAATCCTAATACTTGCAAATAATAATTGCATTTTCGCTCAAGAAAATGATACAGTAGACCAACAAACAACTACGTTAGAAACAGATATATCTAATAATGAACCTTTAGTAGAAGAAGAAAGCAATGCGTCATTTCACCAAGTAATTAAACAAAAGTTTATTGAAGGTGGACCAGGTTTTATGGGTATTGTATTACTATGTTTAATTTTAGGACTTGCTTTAGCAATTGAAAGAATAATATATCTTAATATGGCTACCACAGACACTGACAAATTATTGAGTGATGTTGAAGGTGCTCTTCAATCTGGAGGAGTAGATGCTGCAAAAGAAGTATGTAGAAATACAAAAGGTCCAGTTGCATCGATTTTTTATCAAGGGTTAGATAGATCTTCTGAAGGAATTGATATGGTTGAAAAATCAATTGTTGCATATGGATCTGTTCAAATGGGGCGCTTAGAAAAAGGGCTGTCTTGGATTTCATTGTTTATTGCTCTTGCTCCAATGCTTGGATTTATGGGTACTGTAATTGGAATGATTGGAGCTTTTGATGCTATTGAAGCTGCTGGAGATATTTCACCATCCTTAGTAGCTGGAGGGATAAAAGTAGCCCTTCTGACCACAGTATTTGGTCTTATTGTTGCTATCATTCTGCAAACATTCTACAATTATATCTTATCAAAAGTAGATTCAATTGTTAATTCTATGGAAGATGCATCAATATCTTTGATTGACATTTTAGTAAAAAATAAATAATACTCATAATTTATGAATAGTTTAATAAACATAGGAATTTATCTAACATATATAATGATAGCTTTTGGTGCCTTAGCTGCAGTTGCTTTTGGAATAAAAAAAATGATTTCCAATAACCAAAATACCAAAAAAACTATTTATACAATTGGCGGGTTATTCTTTGTATGCTTAGTATCTTATCTTTTAGCTTCTAATGAACTATTAGACAGCTATGAAAAATATAAAATCACTTCCTCAACATCAAAAAATGTAGGAATGGGATTAATGTCTTTCTATATTTTAGCAGTCACAGCCATTGGAATTGTAATTTACACTGAAATTTCAAAAGTATTTTCTAAATAATTATGGCTAGAAGAAGGGGATTACAAGAGATAAATGCGGGATCGATGGCTGACATAGCATTTCTACTTCTTATTTTCTTTTTAGTTACAACAACAATGGATGTAGATTCTGGTATTGCCAGAAAATTACCTCCAATGCCTGAGGAAGAAATGCAAGAAGATGATTCTCAGATTAATGCTAAAAACATTTACGTTGTATTAATTAACACAAACAATCAACTCTTGGTTGAAGGTGAATTAATGGATATATCTCAACTTAGAGAGGGAGCAAAAAGATTTATCAATAATAACGGAATTGATCCTAATCTTTCTGAAAACCCAGATAAAGCAATTATTTCTTTACAAAATGATCGAGGTACAGAGTATAAAACATACATCCAAGTTCAAAATGAATTAGCTGCTGCATATAATGAGTTAAGAAATGATGCGGCATTAAATAAATTTGGAAAAAGATATATTGATTTAAATAAAGTTGATAGAAAAGAAATTCGGAAAATGTATCCTCAAAAAATTTCAGAAGCAGAGCCAAAAAATATAGGAGATAACTAATGAGTAGATTTAAAAAAAATAATAAGAAAGGTATGGGCGCAATTTCAACAGCGTCACTTCCAGACATTGTATTTATGTTACTGTTTTTCTTTATGGTTACTACAGTAATGCGTGAAACAACTCTTTTTGTTGAGGTAGTTACACCAAAAGCAACGGAAATAAAAAAAATGGAAAAAAAATCATTAGTTAGCTATATATATATTGGCTCACCTGTAAAACGACTTCAGTCTTCATACGGAACATCTGCCAGAATTCAACTCAATGATGCATTTGCTAATATAGAAGAAATACAAGAGTTCATTGCTTCTGAAAGAGAAGCTAGGGATGAAAAAGAAATACCCTACATGACAACTTCAATAAAAGCAGATGAAACAGTTAAAATGGGTATTATTACAGATGTAAAGCAAGAGCTAAGAAAAGCCAATGCACTAAAAATTAATTACTCCACAAGAAAAGGCAGTGCAATAAATTAAATTTTGCTATTTGCATGTTTTTGGCTTTTATACAACAAATACATTAAAATACTTACAGCAAGTACCGAGAACATTAGCGCGTTGTAATTAATAGTTACAGAATTATTAATTGAATATCCTATTTTTTCTAACTCAATATTTCCATAGGGATATAAGTATGTCAGAAAAACTGCTAGCGCATTATTAATAAAATGTGCAACTATTGGAACCCATAATGATTTTGTCCAGAAGAAGAAGTATCCTAATAAAACACCCAAAAAGACTCTAGGAACTAAGCCTTGAAAATCTAAATGAAATACACTAAAAATTATAGCTGTTATTAAAATTGTAATATGTATGCTGCCAAATTTATTTTTTAAAACTTGTTGCAAATAGCCTCTAAAAAATAACTCTTCACCTACAGCTGGAACAATAGCTATAACCAACAAATTAAAGGCTAAATCAAAAATTGTTGGCATTTTTAAAAATGCTTGAATTAATATTTCAGAATTATTATCAAATTGTAATATCCATGAAGGAAATTTAATTAACGAATTAAGTTCAAGTAGAAATGATACCAATGGAGCAACTAATAAAATGATAGCAACTACCAAAAATATAGCATGTCTGTTTGTTTTATTCCAATTTAATTTAAAATTTGTCAAATAAGAATACAAAACTACTGGAGTAATAAACATTCCTATTGCGGTAAATAACTGTAAAAACTTCAAATAATTTATTGATATTTGACTGTTAAGATCTTGATATTTTATTAATTCAGGACCACCATCAACAAAAAAATATATAACAAAAAGAGCAAACAAAATATGGAAAATTGCTGATAAAAACACCAACGATAAAAAAATAAAAAATTTAAATGTCGATGACTTTTCATCGTAAAGTCCGTTAAATATCATTAATTGTTATTTTTGTATTATGACAGTAAAGATAGGAAATATAAATGTTGGTAGCTTCCCTTTATTACTTGCTCCTATGGAAGATGTAAGTGATCCTCCTTTTAGAGCACTATGTAAAGAGTACGGAGCAGATGTTATGTATACAGAATTTATATCTTCAGAAGGATTAATTCGGCACGCACAAAAAAGTACAATTAAGTTAGATATTTATGATCACGAGAGACCTATAGGTATACAAATTTTTGGAAACAATATTGATTCAATGAAGCAAGCTACTGAAATCTGTGAAACAGCAAAGCCAGAGATAATTGATATTAATTATGGTTGTCCAGTTAAAAAAGTTGCCAACAAAGGAGCTGGAGCTGGAATTTTACAAGATATTCCTAAAATGGTTAAAATGACAAAAGAGATAGTAAAATCCACAAATATTCCTGTTACAGTTAAAACAAGACTTGGATGGGATGATAGTACTAAATATATTGTTGAAGTTGCTGAAAGATTACAAGATGTCGGTATTAAAGCCATTTCAATACATGGCAGAACAAGAAAGCAGATGTATAAAGGAGAAGCAGATTGGCAATTAATTGGGGAGGTTAAAAATAATCCAAAAATGAATATACCCGTTTTTGGAAACGGAGATGTTGACTCTCCTGAAAAAGCTATATTAATGAAAAATAGATACGGTGTTGACGGTGTAATGATTGGTAGAGCTGCAATAGGATATCCCTGGATATTTAATGAAATAAAACATTTTATGAAAACAGGAAATCATTTGCCAAAACCTTCTATAAAAGAAAGAGTATTAGTTTGTAAACAACATTTAAAACATTCAATAAAATGGAAAGGAGTAACATTAGGAATTGCCGAAATGAAAAGACATTACAATAACTATTTTAAAGGCATTCCTAATTTTAAAAAATATAAAATGACACTAGTAACTTCTAATAATATTGAAGAAATAGAAGATACATTAAATATTATTTATAAAGAATTTAAATCTTATTCGTTTGAAAAAACCGCTTTACTAAAATAAATGACGGATACCATGATGATATTAATCCAATAATAAAAGTTGATATTAATACATACAGGATATCTGAAATAGAAAAAACTAATGGGTATGCATCAATAACAAAGTTACCTGAGCCCATACTGATAAAACCAAATTTTTGTTGTAAAATCCCAAAAACTAAACCAAATATTAGACCTATTGTTATTCCTAAAAGAATATTTAAAATGCTGTTGATGAAAAATATTAATTGAATTTTTCTACAGGAAGCACCCATACTTTTAAAAGTTTGAATATTTTTCTTTTTATCAATTATTAGCATAGTAGAAGCCCCAACAATATTAAAAGATGCTATTATCATAATAAATATCAAAATAATAAAAACAAATAATTTTTCAGTGTTTAATATTTTATAGAGAAATTTTTGTTGCTCAAATCTATTTTCAACAATATACTCTCTTCCTAAGAGATTTTTTAATTTCTCTTGTGTGTCGAACATCTTTTTATTATCAATTAGTTTAATTTCTAAATGAGTTACTTGAGATTCTTTATCTGTCAAATCTTGTACAAATTTGATGGGACTAATAATATAGCTATCATCAATTTCAGATTGAATACTAAAAACGCCTGTAGGTAATAAGCTAGATGTTTTGAATGCTGTTAAAGGATTTAATAAGTTTGAAGCGTTTCTATTTGGTAAAAAAACTTTAATTAAATCAAAAACTGATCCGCTAAGAATTGATAAGTGATAAGCAACACCACTTCCTATTACACAAACATTGGAATTATTGTAATCATTTATATAATTGCCTTGTATTAATAAAGAATCAATGCTAGCTAGTTTATCGTAGTTGTTTGAAACACCCTTAATTGTTGCAATATGTTCTTTATCCTTATATTTCAAAAGTACTTTTTCTTCTAAAACACTAGAAATGTAACGTATATTATTATCTTTTAATTTATTTTGTATTGATTCGGATCTAAATGATTTACCTTCTACATGAGTAATTTTTAAATGAGGATCAAAGGCATTGTACATTCCTACAATTAAATTTTCAAATCCATTAAATACTGACAGAACTATAACTAAAGCTGCTGTACCTATTGCTACACCAAACATTGAAACTTTAGATGCTAGATTGACAAAATTATTTTTTGACTTAAAAACTTGATATTTACTAGCAATAAAAAAAGAAAAAAACATAAAATCTATTTATTTAATAATTTACTAATATTATCAAAATATTCTGCAGAATCGTCTAAATAAAATTGTAGCTCTGGCATAACTCTCAACTGATTTCGTAAATGATTCGATAATTTATTTCTAATAATATTTGTTTTACCCTTTATAATATTTAGATGTTCATTTGGATCTTTACAAGGAAATAATCCTAAAAAAATTTTTGCATTTTTTAGATCTCGAGAAACTCTTACCATATTAACACTTAAAATAATTTTATTCGAGAATATTCTTATTTCATTTTGAAAAATCAACGCTAATTCTTTTTGAATTAATCTAGAAACTTTTTTTTGTCTTGTGCTTTCCATTATTTGCAAAAATAGATAATCCTTTTATATATTTGTCAAATGCACTATTTCTTTAGAATTATTAAATACTTAAAAAAATATAAACATTTTGTTTTTTTGAATATTTCATTTAATATTTTTAGTGTTATCTTCTCTTTAGTTTCTCTTACAATGGTAATTCCATTTTTGGGAATACTATTTGAAACACAAGAAAAAGTTTATAATCCTGAACCTATCTCATTTAAACCTGAGTCCATTAAAGAAAACTTTTATTCTCTAATAACAAATATTATTGATGAACAAGGGAAACTTGAAGCACTTTTCTTTATTTGTATGCTTGTTCTGTTAACTTTTTTCTTTAGAAATTTATTTCGATATCTAGCACTATATTTTTTAACTCCGATAAGAAATGGTGTAGTACATGATATAAGAATGGATCTTCATAAAAAGATTTTAAAACTACCTATTTCCTATTTTTCGGAAAAACGAAAAGGAGATATTGGAGCTAGATTAACATCAGATTTAATAGAAATTGAATGGTCAATTATGAGATCATTAGAGATGATTTTTAAAGACCCTCTAACAATAATTTTTTATTTAGGAACACTGATTTTTATCAGTAAGGATCTGACACTTCTCATATTAATTTTATTTCCCATAAGTGGTATAGTTATTGGTCTCATTGGTAAATCATTAAAAAAATCTTCTGATTTAGGACAAAATAAAATGGGTTCTTTGCTTTCATTAATTTTTGAAAATATTTCAGGCTTAAGAATTATAAAAGCTTTTAATGTTGAAAAATATATTAATGATAATTTTAAAACTGAGAGCTCTAATTATAAAAAAATTATGAACTCTTTACTTAGAAAAAAAGATTTGTCTTCTCCACTAAGTGAGTTTTTGAGTACAATTGTAATGGTAGTTGTTATGTGGGTTGGTGGACAATTAGTTTTAAACTCAAATGGGTATCTATCTCCTCAAGAATTTATAGGCTATATTGTAATATTCTCACAAATTATTCCACCAGCCAAATCATTAACTACATCTTACTATTACATTCAAAAAGGAAGTGCATCAGCAAAACGAATTTATGAAGTTTTAGATGTTACTGAAAACACAAATAACATAAACAACTTAGATGTTAGTAATTTTAAAGATAAGATCGAATTCAAAAAAGTTATATTTTCTTATGATAATATCACAGTAATAAATAATATTTCTTTTACTATTAAAAAAGGAGAAATGATTGCTTTAGTTGGTAAATCAGGAAGTGGAAAATCAACTATTGCAGATATATTAGCAAGATTTTATGAAGTTAATCAAGGTGAAATATTAATTGATAATGTAAATATCAATAAAACAAAACTTAATAAGTTTAGAAATTTATTTGGTATTGTAACTCAAGAAGCAATTCTATTTAACGATACTGTATATAATAATATTAGACTAGGTAAGCTTGATGCAACAAAGTTAGAAATTACTACTGCTGCAAAAATAGCAAATGCTCATGTTTTTATAAATGAAATGGAAAAAGGATACAGTACGTTTATTGGAGAAAAGGGAGATAAATTATCCGGAGGGGAAAAACAAAGAATAAGTATAGCAAGAGCAATTTTAAAAAATCCACAAATTTTAATTCTAGATGAAGCAACATCATCTTTAGATACTGAATCTGAAAAATTAGTACAAAATGCATTAATAAAATTAATGAAATCTAGAACTTCATTAGTAATTGCACATAGACTATCAACAATTAAAAATGCCGATAAAATTATTGTTCTAGATAAAGGTAAAATTGTAGAAATTGGAACTCACAAACAGTTAATAAAAGAAGACGGTCATTATAAAAAATTATCTAATCTACAATCCTTCACTTAATACAAGAAATTATTATATGGATATCTTTTTTCATGTAGCTTTTTCACTTCACTATATAACAAAGTTTTAAACTCTTCATAAAATTCTTTTTTTAAGGCAGAAATAAAAATTGTCTTATTTTCTATTTTGGAAATCCAAGATTTTTGTAAATCTTCTAAACTAAAATTCTTTGAAGAGATTGGAGTCAAATCATCTTCATCTTTCTTTTCAAATGTATACTGATCAATTTTATTAAAAACAAGCATAGTAGGTTTGTTTGAAGCACCTATATCAACTAATGTTTTATTTACAACATTAATATGATCTTCAAAATTTTGATTGGAAATATCTACTAAGTGAATTAAAAAATCCGCCTCTACAACTTCATCTAATGTTGATTTAAAAGATTCTATTAACTGATGTGGTAATTTTCTTATGAATCCTACTGTGTCTGTAAGTAAAAAAGGTAGATTATCAATAACAACTTTTCTAACTGTTGTATCTAAAGTTGCAAATAATTTATTTTCGGCAAAAACTTCAGATTTAGCTAATTGGTTCATTAATGTTGACTTTCCAGCATTAGTATATCCTATTAAAGCAACTCTTATTAAATGTTTTCTTGCTTTACGTCTTGTAATAGATTGTTTCTCAATTTTTTTAAGTTGTTTTTTAAGTAGCGAAATCTTATCCTTAATAATTCTTCTATCTGTTTCTATTTGTGTTTCACCTGGTCCACGCATTCCAATACCTCCTTTTTGTCTTTCTAAATGTGTCCACATTCTTGTTAGTCTTGGAAGTAAGTATTGATACTGAGCAAGCTCAACCTGTGTTCTTGCTTGTGCTGTTTTCGCTCTATTTGCAAAAATGTCGAGTATTAGATTACTTCTATCTAATATTTTTGATTTTTCATTAAAAATTTTCTCTATATTTCTTATTTGTGTAGGTGATAAATCGTCATCAAAAATTATTATTGAAACTTCATTTGATTTAGCAAAATAATATACTTCTTCTATTTTTCCTTTTCCTAAAAAAGTATTTTTATCTGGTTTTGAGAGTTTTTGTGTAAATTTTTTTATTGGGTTGGCTCCAGCAGTTTTTGCTAAAAAAGCTAGCTCTTCAAGATACTCATTTGTTTTTTCTTCAGATGACTCAAATGTTACAAGACCTACTAATACTGCCTTCTCCATTAAAAATCAACTCTTCTTTTTTCTTGCATTAATGAAACTCTTTACAAAAGTAATCATTGCAAGCGTACCAGTAATAATCATAACAATAACTCTAAAAACAGAAGCAGTTCTCCCATCTGCTATTGCTGCTTTTAAGGGCATTGTAAGCCCCAGCAATGCAATTAACGTAACAAGAACTGCAATATGAGCAATCAATTTGTTTTCCTTTTTTACTCCTCCATTACAAAGCACTAAAATAACACCAAGAATTAAAGGAATAAAAGCAGTTATTGATTGTTCAGGTTTTTCTGCTGTACCTTCAAAAGTAAGATAAGCCCACAATGGCATTAAAATTAATACTACACCATTTAGCAAATTTGCTTGATAAGTTTTCATATTTTTAATTTAAGTAAGTTTTTTCTTATGCAAAGAAACAAATTTATTTGATTAAATTTTGGTAATTTCACGGCTTATTTGTGTTAATAATGAACAAACATTTTTTAGTATTAGTATATTTATTTTTTGCCAGCAATTATGTTTCCGGTCAAGAAACTTTTCCGATAAATGGTGTTAAAAATAGTTTTGTTCCAACACATGTTTTTATTAATGCTAATTTAGTTATTAGCCCAAATAAAAGAATTTCAAATGGGACACTAATTATTAAAGGCGGAAAAATAATTCAAGCTGATAGTAATGTGATTATTCCTGAAAATGCTATAATTCATGATCTTGCCGGAGACTTTATTTTTCCTTCTTTTATTGATCTATACTCAGATTATGGATTAAAGAAAGTGACTGAAAAAGAAAAAAAATCTAGATCGCCACAATATAAAAGCAATAAAAAAGGTGCATATCATTGGAACCAAGCTGTTCATCCCGAAGTTCATGCAAGTAATCTTTACATAAACAATTTAGATGATGCCAATGAATATTTAAATTCTGGATTCGGATCAGTTTTGACTCACGTTAAAGACGGTATTTTTAGAGGTACGGGATGTTATGTTTTATTGTCAAATAAAAATAATGTTGAAAATATGATATCTCAAAAATCTGCAAGTTTTTATTCTTTCAAAAAAGGAAGATCAAAACAAAGATATCCAACTTCTCTTATGGGAAGTATTGCATTAACAAAGCAAACATTATTAGATGCAGAATGGTACGAATCACTAGAGAGAAAATCTAGCATAACATACAGTGAATATAACCAACAAAAAAATTTACCACAATTTTTTAGTATTTCTAGCGTATTAGACTATCAAAGAGTTTACAGTATTGGAGACGAATTTGAAATTGATTTCATCATTAAAGGGAATGGAAAAGAATACCAAAGAATTGATGAGGTAAAATCAACTGAATATTCACTTGTAGTTCCTATAAATTTTCCTAGTGCGTACGATGTAAGTAACCCAGAGTCAGCGGAGTGGATTACTCTTTCACAGCTTAAAGATTGGGAGGCATCTCCATTTAATCCGGCTATATTATCTGATAATAAAATTAGTTTTTGCATCACCTCATCAGATTTAAAAAATCGTGATGATTTTCTAAAAAATATTCGTTTATCTGTCCAAAATGGCTTAGATAAATCTGTAGCACTAGCCGCATTGACTACAAGACCAGCCAATTTAATTAATGTCTCTAAAATTATTGGTACGCTTGAGAATGGTAAGATTGCTAATTTTTTTATTTCCTCTAAGGATATTTTTGAAAATGATGACGCCATTATTTATGAAAATTGGGTTAATGGTGAAAAATATGAAATAAAGAAAAAAAGCAAATATCAGCTAGAGGGCTATTATACTTTTAAATCTAATGAAATACAAAACAAAAAAGTTATTATCAAAAAAAAAGGAAATGATTTCAGTATTTCTGTTCCTTTCTTAGATTCAGTTCCTTTACAATCAAAATTTGATCAATATAAAATTAATTTTAGTGCTAAAAATGGTTCCTTTAGAGCAATAGGAGAAATTATTGATGATAATACAATCAATGGCTATTATCAAAACGATAATGGATCATTTATAAACTTCACTATTAATAAAGATTCATCAATTACAAGTAAAGAAAAACAAACTTTAAAATTTACTGAAGTAAAGTCTATCCCAAGTATTTGGGTACCAAACAAAGCATTTGGTTTTGAAGTAACTTCTAAAGAAAGTTCAGTTGTTTTTAAAAATGCTACAGTATGGACAAATGATAAACAAGGAGTTATTTTCAATACTGATGTAATTATTCATAATGGGAAAATATTGGCTGTTGGCACAATGCTTAACCCCTCTGACTTTTTAAATGAAAAAGATTATACAATAATTGATGCTTCAGATATGCATTTAACATCAGGTATAATTGATGAACACTCACATATTGCTATAAGTAAAGGGGTTAACGAGTCTAGTCAATCGGTCACTGCAGAAGTTAGCATTGGTGATGTCATTAATCCTGATGACCATAATATTTACAGACAATTAGCAGGCGGGACTGTAGCAGCTCAACTTCTTCATGGCTCAGCAAATCCAATTGGTGGACAATCTGCTATAGTAAAACTTCGTTGGGGAAGTACTGCCGAAGAAATGAAAATAAATAATGCGGATGGATTTATTAAGTTTGCTTTGGGAGAAAATGTAAAGCAAAGTAATTGGGGTGACTTTGAAAAAATTCGTTTTCCACAAACAAGAATGGGAGTTGAACAAGTATTTTATGATGCATTTTACAGAGCGTTAGAATATGAAAAAGAGTGGAAAGAGTACAATGAATTAAGTTTACGAGAAAAGAAAAACATAGCTGCACCAAGAGAAGACATTGAACTTAATGTTTTAGTTGAAATATTAAATTCTGAAAGGTATATAACATGTCATTCATATGTTCAATCTGAGATCAATATGCTTATGCATGTAGCTGACTCACTAGGATTTACAATTAATACGTTTACACATATTTTAGAAGGTTATAAATTAGCAGATAAAATGAAGAGGCATGGTGCTGGTGGTTCAACATTTTCTGACTGGTGGGCATATAAATTTGAAGTTAATGATGCTATTCCTCATAATGCTAGTCTTTTAAATGATGCAGGTGTAGTAACAGCTATTAATTCTGATGATGCAGAAATGGGAAGAAGACTTAATCATGAGGCAGCCAAAGCTGTTAAGTATGGAGGGGCTAGCGAAGAAGATGCTTGGAAAATGATAACTTTAAATCCTGCAAAATTATTACACTTAGATGATCGAATGGGAAGTGTTACAGTTGGAAAGGATGCAGACATTGTCTTATGGAACGACAACCCATTATCTGTTTATTCAAAAGTTCTTCAAACTTATGTTGATGGTCAGCTTATGTTTGATTTTGAAATAGACCAACAAATGAGAGACAGAGATTTAAAAGAACGTATGCGTATAATGAAATTAATGTCACTTGACAAAAATAAAAAACAAGTACCAAAAAAAGTACAAGAAAAATTATATAAGTGTTGTCAACATAATTTACATAAATTATGAAAAAAATAATCATTATATTACTTGCTTTACTGCAGATTCAAGTTTATGGAGAAAAACCGATTTTACTTGTTGGAGCTACAGCTCATATTGGTAATGGAGAAGTTTATGAAAACTCTATAATTAGTGTAAATAACGGTATTTTTGAAATCGTTGGAGATGCTACTAAAATTAGAATTGATCCATCAGCTTTTGATACAATATATCGTCTAAATGGAAAACATATTTACCCAGCTTTCATAGTTCCAAATACAACTCTAGGGATTACTGAAATTGGCGCTGTTAGAGCAACTCATGACTATAGTGAAGTTGGTAGCTACAACCCAAATGTTAGAACTCTTATTGCATACAATTCTGACTCAAAAATATTGAACACTGTAATCAGTAATGGAGTTATGATTGCTCAAGTAACTCCTAAAGGAGATGTGATTTCGGGTCAGTCTTCTGTTATGTATCTAAAAGGTGATAACTGGGAAGATGCACAACTACGAGCAGACGATGGAGTACATATTAATTGGCCTACATCGTTTTATTCTACAGGATGGTGGGCTGAACCAGGTAAAATAAAGAAAAATGATAATTATTCTAAAAAAATTGAAGAAATAGATAGGTTTTTCAAAAAAGCTGCTGCTTATTATATCTCTTCAAATATTATGGATTTAAAAATGGAAAGTGTAAAAGGATTATTTCATGGAACTAAAACTTTATATATCCACACTAACCACGCAAATGATATGCGAGATGCAATTAGATTTGCAAATAAATTTAAAATAAAAAATAAGGTTATAGTTGGAGCAGAAGATGCTTTAAAAATAACTGAACTATTAAAAAAGAATAATATATCTCTAATTTTAAAAAGAATACATAGACTACCTGCAACGCAAGATAAACCAATTGATGATCCTTTTTTACAAGCCAAAAAACTAAATGATGAAGGTATACTGTTTTGCTTAAGTTATTCAGGTGACATGGAAGCAATGGGTTCTAGAAATTTACCCTTTACAGCTGGAACAACTGTTGCTTACGGTCAAAATTATGAAGATGCTGTAAAAAGTATAACTCTTAATACAGCCAAAATACTTAAAATTGATGATGTAGTTGGGTCTATCGAAAAAAATAAAGAAGCTACTTTCTTCGTGTCTGATGGAGATGCATTAGATATGAGGACAAATAATGTTGTTATAGCATTTATCAAGGGTGAGGAAATTAATTTAATGAATCACCAAAAAGAACTATATAATAGATATAAAATAAACGATTAAACGTAACCAATATTAGTTCGAATTCTCTTTAAAACCTTATTTGCTATTTCTTTGGCTTTCTCTGCACCTAAGCTAAGTTCTTGATCAATAATTTCTTTATTATCCATTAAATAATTAAACTTTTCTCTTTCTTTAGAAAATTTTGAACATATTAATTCAAACAGTTCTTGCTTAGCATGACCGTAACCAAAATTTCCTTGCGCATATTTATTATAAAGTGTGAGTGCTTCATCGTCAGAGGAAAGCAATTGGTAAATTTTGTAAACATTACATTTTTTTGCATCTTTTTTTGATTCTAGACTTAATGAATCAGTTTGTATATTCATTATCTGTTTTCTTAAGAGTTTGTCATTTAAAAAGATATCTATTGTATTATTATAAGATTTACTCATTTTTTGTCCATCTGTTCCAGGTACAATCATAACTTTTTTATCAATTTTTGATTGAGGCAAAACAAATGAGTTAGGGAATTGATGGTTAAAAGAACCTGCAATATCTCTTGTTATTTCAAGGTGCTGTAATTGATCCTTACCAACAGGAACAACCTCTGAATCATAAAGTAAAATATCTGCAGCCATCAAAACTGGATATGTAAAAAGACCTGAATTAACATATGATAAATTATTTGACTTATCTTTAAAAGAATGTGCGTTAGTTAACATAGGATATGGTGTGAAACAATTAAGATACCATGTTAACTCACATACTTGAGGTAAATCAGATTGTTTATAAAATAAATTTTTAGTGGTATCAAAACCAAAGGCTAACCAAGCTGCCGCGGTTGCATAAGTATTTTCTTGTAAATCTATTGGATTTCTTATAGTAGTAAAAGAATGTAAATCAGCTATAAAAAACAAACTTTCATTTTCCTTATTTTTTGATAGTTCTATAGCTGGAATTATTGCCCCTAAAATATTACCTAGATGAGGACGCCCCGTACTTTGTATTCCAGTTAAAACTCTTGCCATTTTTTATTTTTTTTAGTTATGTAAAAATAGTAGATTTTTATCTTTGCAGAGTGAATTGGATAAGTTATATTTTTAGCAGTGTATGGAGATTATGGTTTTTACTAGTATTTATTTGCACATTTATTATATTTATGCCAAGCTTATTTCTATTTAGTGCAATTTATGAAAACCCAAAATATATATCATATATTACTAGATTCTGGTCAAAAACAACCTTATACTGCTCTTTGATATTTCCTGAAATTATATGGGAGGAAAAATTAGATGAAAATAATGTTTATATTTTTTGCCCTAACCACACATCAACATTAGATATCCCATTTATTTTTTCAATTATTACGTCTCCTATTCAATTTATGGGAAAAGCTGAATTAACAAGAATTCCTGTTTTTGGTTATTTTTTCAAAAAAAACTCTGTAATTGTAGATAGAAAAAATTTAAAAGATTCTTATAGCGCGTTCCAAAAATCTGCTGTTAAGTTAAAAAATGGTGTCAGTATGTGCATTTTTCCAGAAGGAGGCATACCAAAAGAAAAAGTGTTTTTAAAAAAATTTAAAAATGGCGCATTTAAATTAGCTTGTGAAGAAAGCATCAGTATTGTGCCAATCACTATAGCTGACAACAAAAAAAAATTTCCAAAAAGTTATTTTAAAGGTGGTCCCGGAATTATAAGAGTTACAGTACATAAATCTATCAATCCAAAAAATTTTACTGTTGATAGTATAAATAATTATGTATATAATATTATTTTTGATAAATTAAAACAATATGAAAATAACTGACAATCTTATAGAAGATATATCGAAGCTATCTAAACTAAAATTTGATTCAATCACAAAAAAAAAGATTATAAATGATATGAATAAAATTGTAGAATTTATAAATACTCTTTCAGAAATTGACACAAACAGCGTTGAACCATTGATTTACTTAACTGAAGAACTTAACTCTACAAGAAAAGATGTTGTTGCTAATGAACTGTCACAAAATTTAGCTCTGAAAAATGGTCCAAAAAAAGATTCAGACTACTTTAAAGTTCCAAAAGTTATAAATACTAATTTATAAATATTTTTATCTTAAATTACAATAATATATTCAATTAATATATTAAACAAATTGATACAATGACACACCACTTTCATCAATATTTAGGTTTGATTCAACTCCTAAAACAATAGCTCTATTATCATCAATATGTCCGGATGGAAAATTAAAGCAAATTGGAAAATCATATTTACTCGCATATGAATTAATTATTTCATTAGCACTTTTACCAAATGGAACTTCATTATCATTCATCCTTGTCATAGAACCTACAATTAAAGCTTTAATATTAGATAACATATCATTTCTATCTAAATTTACCATCATCCTATCAATATGATATAAATACTCATCAACATCTTCTAAAAACAATATTTTATTTTGTGTGTCCGTCTCTGATTTTGAGCCTATTAAACTATAAATTATTGATAAATTACCTCCCACTATTTTGCCATTTACACTTCCCAGCTTATTTAAATAATGAGGTCTAAACTGAATATAATTTTTACTATTAAAAATCACATTTTGAAGGCTTTCAATAGCAGAATTTTTATTTGAAAAAAAATTTATTGGCATAGTAGCGTGTAATGTTATAAGTCCTAAATTATTTAAATGTGAATGTATAACTGTTATGTCACTGTATCCAACAAGCCATTTTGGAAATTTATTTAGTTTAGAAAAATTTAGATTATCTATTATTTGAACTGTTCCATAACCTCCCCTTGCAAAAAAAATTGCTTTAATATCACTTCGATCAATCATATTTTGTAAGTCAAAGGTTCTTTGTGATATTGTTCCTGCAAACTGGTTGTTTTCTTCAAATAAATTCTTTGCTAGGTCAACAATTAAACCCCAACTTTCAAAAATATTTATAGAAAGTTTTATCTGATCTGGAGAGATTTTTCGAGCTGTTGACAAAATACCTACCTTATCACCTTTTTTTAAATTTTTAGGTGTTTTCATAGATAATATTGATTAATTTGCATTTTCATGAACGCTAAAATAATTTATTCTTTTTAAATGAGTAAAAAACATATTATAACATCTGCTCTTTTATACGCAAATGGTCCAGTTCATATTGGTCACATAGCAGGAGCATATTTACCTGCAGATATTTATGTAAGATTTTTAAAATTAAATAATGAAGATGTTGCATTTATCTGTGGTTCAGATGAACATGGTGCTGCAATTACTCTGCAAGCTAAAAAATTAGGATTAACTCCAAAAGAAATAATAGATAAATACCATCATCTAAACAAAAAAACATTTGCTGAATTTGGTATAGATTTTAGTATTTATCATAGGACATCAGAAAAAATACATCATGAAACTGCTAAAGAATTTTTTACTTCCTTAGAAAAAAACAATTCATTTGAAGTAAAAACTACTGAACAATTTTATGATGATTCAATAAATCAATTTTTAGCTGACAGATATATTGAAGGTGAATGTCCAAAATGTAAATACAATTATGCCTATGGTGACCAATGTGAAAAATGCGGATCAGCTCTTAGTCCAAATGAGTTAATCAATCCAAAATCTACTATAAGTGGTAATAACCCGATTTTAAAAAAAACAAAACATTGGTACTTGCCAATGGAGAAGCATGAAAAATGGTTAGAAAAATGGATTAATGAAGGAATGCTTAATGGTTCTAAGAAGCATGACTCAAAAACTTGGAAAACTCAAGTTTTAGGTCAATGTAAATCTTGGATTAGTTCAGGTCTTAAATCTAGAGCTATAACAAGAGATCTAGACTGGGGTGTTAAAGTTCCTCTAGAAAATTCAGAAGGTAAAGTGCTTTATGTTTGGTTTGATGCTCCAATAGGATATATCTCAGCAACAAAGGAATGGGCTAAATTAAATAATAAAAACTGGAAAGATTATTGGAAAGGTAGTGATACTGAATTAGTGCATTTTATTGGAAAAGATAATATAGTTTTTCATTGTATAATTTTTCCGATAATTTTAAAACTAAAAAAGAATTATATCTTACCAAAAAATGTGCCTGCTAACGAGTTTTTAAACTTAGAAGGAAATAAATTATCTACTTCAAAAAACTGGGCAATATGGTTGCACGAATACTTAATTGATTTTAAAGACCAACAAGACTCCTTAAGATATGCACTATGTGCAACTTCCCCTGAAAATAAAGATACTGATTTTACATGGAAAGATTTTCAAGCTAGAAATAATAATGAGCTAGTTTCTATTTTTGGAAATTTTGTTAATCGTGTTGTTGTTTTAACAAATAAATATTGGGATGGTATTGTTCCCGAAAAAATTGTTATGAATGAATATGATGATCGTATTATATCATCTCTTGAACTATTTCCAAAAAAAATCGCTCAGTCTATAAGAAAATTTCGTTTCAGAGAAGCTCTTATTGAAATGATGAATCTTGCAAGATTAGGTAATAAATATCTTGCAGAGTGTGAGCCATGGAAAATTATTAAATCGGATGAAAAAAGAGCGAAAACAATTTTAAATATTTCATTACAAATTACAGCTTCACTTTCAATTTTATCTGAACCATTTATTCCTTTTACATCAAAAAAATTAAAAGATATATTAAATTTAACTAATCTTAAATGGGACGATGCAGGAAAAATAATAATTAATTCGGGACATAAAATTAATACCGGAACTCATTTATTTACAAAAATAGAAGATGATAAAGTTCAGAAAATGATAGATAAATTAAATACCCAAAAAAATGAAAATTAAATTAATTGTAATAATATTAGTTTTTTCTTATAATCTAATTTTTTCACAATGTAATGGAAGATATATGGATGAAATTTTCAGCTCTGTAACAACAACTACTGTAAATTACTCTGATCAATTACAGTACCAAGACTCGTTTCATGAAATGGATATCTATACTCCTGTTGGTGACACAGTTAAAAATAGGCCTTTAATTATTTTTATTCATGGAGGAAGCTACCTTGGTGGCAGCAAAGCAGAAATTGATTGTATCGATTTTTGTGAACATTTTGCAAAAAAAGGATATGTTACAGCATCAGTAAATTATCGTCTTAGTGCTAACCAACTTAACTTTGTATTGTACGAAGAAGAACAATACTTAACTGTTTGGAATTCAGTAGCAGATGTAAAAGCTGCTATTAGATATTTTAGAAAAGATTATTCTAATGGAAATAATTATGGAATAGATCAAAATACAATTTTTGTTGGCGGATCTTCTGCAGGAGCAGTAACTGCAGTACATCTGGCTTATATTAATAACGTATCAGACCTTCCAAATACTAGTAGTCCAAATGGAACAAATATACAAACACTAGTAAATAATTCTGGTGGATTAGAAGGCGATGTTGGTAACAGTGGTTTTTCATCAGAAATTAGTGCTGTAATAAATTTTTCTGGAGCAATTAATACGACAAATTGGATTGAAGTTCAAGAACAGCCTATTGTTAGTGTTCATGGAACTGCAGATCAAACAATTGATTTTAATTGTGCTCCTGGACTTGGTATTCCAACTGTACTAAATCTTTGTGGTAGTAGTGAAATACACAACCAAGCAAACAATATAGGTTTATTAAATGACCTTCTAGTTTTTGATGGTGGTGATCATGATTGGTTCCAAAGCGGAAACGCTGACTCTAGATTTATACAAGCTTTAAATTTTGTTAGTTCATTTATTTATCCTCTTCTCTCATGCAACCAAATTGCTATTTCTAGCAATCTAGAATCTTCAAATTATAAGAAAAAATTAGTTCAAAAAACTAATCTGTTGGGGCAAAAAAATGGATGTTCAAACACTATGTCATTATTTTATTATAATGATGGAACAGTTGAAAAAAGAATACTTGTAAACTAACTTATAATTAAACTTGAGATTAAACAAAATTATAGCTAAACACCAAAATTGTTCCAGAAGAGAAGCAGACAATTTAATTAAAAATGGGCTTGTAACTGTTAATGGAAATTTAACAACTCAAATGGGTGTTATTGTTAAAAAAGATGACGAAATAATATTCAAAAAACGAAAAATAAACTACAATATTAAATATTATATATTATTGAATAAGCCTAAAAAATATTCATGCTTTAATAAAAATTTACATACAAAAAAACTATTGCCAAAAACTCATGTCAATGAACTTAATAATTATGAAAAGCTAGATTTTAATGAAACTGGGCTCACAATTTTCTCAAATGATGCTATTCTTTTAAAAAAAATTAAAAATAGTAGTAGAATAAAAAAAATATATCATGTAAAATTAAGTGAACAAATTTCAGATGAAGTTTTAAGAACTATTAAAAATCATCCTCAAGTTAGCATTAATAAAATATCTAATGTTAAAGGAAATAATGAGATCGGTATAGAATTAACAAAAGGTAATATTAAAATTTTAAAAAATATATTTCAAAAAATGTCAATTAAAATAATATTTATTGATACTGTATCAATTGGTGTATTATCAAAAAAAAACCTACCAAGAAAACAAAATAGATTTTTAACAGAAAAAGAAATAACTATTTTAAATAGATCTTAATAAGATAGTTGCGTTTTTTTCGTTATAATTAAAAAGTGAAAAAGAACAAACTACATATTTTATTTTATTCGGCAATTATAATTAGTCTATCTATTGTTTCTGTTAACTTTTTTTTAAATAACACTTATAAAGAGGATATTGCTCAAAATTTAAAAAATAAAATAAAGAAAAGTACTAACTCTCAAACAAGTTTTGAAAATGTTACATTAAGTATTTGGGAACATTTCCCTTATGTTTCCATAAATATTGATGATCTATTAGTATCTGATTCACTAGAAAATTTAAACAATGATACGATTGTATATGCAAGCAAAGCATCTGTTAATTTCAATATTATTGATATAATATTAAAAAAGAACATAATACAACAAATATACTTGGAAGGAGGAATAATTGATTTAGATAAAAATAAACATCAATTCTTTAATCAAAAATTTACATCAGACGATACTAAAAAAAACAGCGAAGTGAAAGAGATTCTTGTCCTTAAGATGAAATTTAATTTTTTGGATAAGAAAAATAAAACAACTATTAATTGCAATATAATTGAATGCTTGGTAGATATTGAAGAAGAATTATATGAAATAAATGCTAAAATCTTTTCAAAGAAAGTTCAAATAGGTAAAATAAACTATTTAGACAACATAAATAGTTCTTTAAATTTAAAGTTGAAACTTAACAATGATCAGATTTTCATAGCAACAGGCTCACACATTTTAATAGAAGAAGTTTTAGCAGAAATTAATGGAATAATTGGTAAAAAAAGATTCTTAAATTTAAGTGTTTCAACTGAACAGCAACAAATAAAACATATTATTCGATATATGCCTAAAAAATTTAGAGTATTGACTAAATCATTTTTATCTGAAGGTATGATAAATTGTAAAGGAGAGATAATTAGAAAAAGTGAGGATCAAAATCCTTACTTTAATATGTACTTTGACATTAAAAATGGTGTTTTTGAACTCAAAGAAAAACCTATTGTTTTTACTAATATTTCAACAAACGGAAGAATTACAAACGGAAGCCTGAAAAATTTTAAAACTACCGAAATAGAATTTTCTAAATTTTCAACTAATCTTGCAAACGGAAATATTTTTGGATATCTTAAAGTTAATAATTTAAATAAATTATTTTTAACCGCCGATTTAAATTCAAGCTTAAAAGCAAACGATATTAATAACTATTTTCTAAATTCTCCTTTTCTAAAAGTGACAGGAGATATTCGTGCTCGCTCAAAATTTAATGGCAATATTTCTTTTGATAAAAAATTTTCAAATTATTTTCTTTTATCTGAACATACTAGCGATTTAGAACTTGAAAATCTGAACTTTAATTATCTCAAATCTTCGACAAATTATAATATTAAATTAGCTGATATAAAAATAAAAAATGGAGATATCGTAGTTGACACTAGCTTGCTAGAAATTGACAAAAACATATTAAATTATGATGGCCATATTAAAAATCTGTTTTCTTATTTTGCCAAAAAATCTGAAACAATTAATTTATTTGGAAAAATTAAATCTGAAAATGTAACATATAATGTGCCACAAAAAACTAACAAAAAAGTATCAGAGGAAAAATTTCTAATACCTAAATGGATTAACTTCGATTTTGATATAGAACTAAAAAAGCTGATATATAAAGATTTTTACGCAACAGATTTAATAGGCAAGCTGAATCTTAAAAATAGACTGCTTACTGCAGAAAATATTAGAGGAAATTCTCTCGGAGGAAGTATTATAAGTAATTTTAACATTAATGAAGAAACTAAAAATTATCTTGTAATTAAAGCAAATTTGATGTTAAATAGTATTAATATTCAAAATACTTTTGTTGCTTTTAATAATTTTAATCAAAATTTTATTCAATCTGACCATATTAAAGGAATTAGTACCGCACAGATAGATTTTGAAGCACATTGGAAAGCTAGCACTAAATTTATTGATGAAAAACTTATTCTAACTTCAGACTTAACAATTGAAAAAGGAGAGTTAATTAATTTTGAACCATTAGAAAAGCTATCAAGTTTTGTAAGTGTAGATGACTTAAATCATGTACAGTTTTCAACATTAAAAAATACCATCGATGTAAAAGATAAAATAGTTACTGTTCCAAAAATGGAAATTAATTCATCTGCACTTTCATTATTACTATCAGGAACTCATACTTTTGATAATTTAATTAATTATGATATTACATTACTTCTCTCAGAACTTTTATTTAAAAAATTTAAAACAAAAAATAACACTTCTGAATTTGGTGAAGTGATAAAAGATGATCAGAATTTTACTGCTATATTTTTAAAGATGACGGGAGATAAGGATAAAACAGAAATAGCTTTTGATGGATTAAAATTAAAAGAAGATATTCAAAATAAAATTACGAAAGAAGTTAAGTTTATTAATACAATAATTAAAGAAGATATATTAAATCAAAAAAAGAAAGACGAAAAAGATAAAGTGAAAGGAAATGATATTGAAATAGAGTGGGATGAAGAAGACTACAAACCATAGTAAAATGGATATATACTCAAAACAACAAAAATGGAAATTTTTATTATTAGCTTTTGCTATTATTATTGGTTTTTCATCGCTTTTTGTAACAAATAAACTTGTTAAAGAGTTAAAAACTGAGGAAAGAAAAAAAATTGAGCTTTGGGCTTATGCTACAAAACAGTTAGTAAGTATTTATGGAGAAGGAGATTATTCTTTGGCAATTAAAGTTATTTCTGAAAATAGTAATATACCTGTAATTCTAGTTGATGATTGTGACAGTATTTTACAACACAGAAATTTTAATGATAATTCAAGCTTTAATAAACTATTAATTAAATATGGTTTTTTAAAAAGAAATAAAATAACCAATTCATTTTTACGTGAAGAACTTAACTTAATCAAAGAATCGGGAGATGAACCAATTCAAGTAAATATTCCTGGAGATTTGCAATGGATTTATTACAAGGATTCTGCCCTTCTTAACAGATTACGTTATTATCCTATCTATCAACTACTTTTTATTGCAATATTTATGATAATTGCTTATTTGATTTTTAGCGCAAGTCGTAAATCTGAGCAAAATCAAGTATGGGCTGGAATGGCAAAAGAAACAGCACATCAAATTGGTACTCCATTGTCATCATTAATGGCTTGGCTTGAGTTATTAAAAGAAAAAAATAAAAATGAAGAAATTTCTTCAGAAATGGAGAAAGATATTAAAAGACTTGAAATTATAGCTGATCGCTTTTCTAAAATTGGGTCTAAGCCGGAGCTTAAAAACACAAATATCGTTAGTGTAATTTCTAAATTGATTTATTATTTAAAATCAAGAATGCCAGCAAAAACTGAATTTATAATTGATGTGCCAAAAAAAGAAATTAATATTCCAATTGGCTCTACTCTATTTGCGTGGGTTATAGAAAATCTTATTAAAAATGCAGTTGATGCAATTAAAGGTAATGGTAAAATTATAATTTCCATTAAAGAATCAAATACTAGTGTTATTATTAACATTAAGGATAATGGTGATGGAATCGATAAAAAATTAATCAAAAATATTTTTAAGCCAGGTGTGACATCAAAACAAAGAGGTTGGGGCTTAGGTTTGTCTTTATCAAAAAGAATTATCGAAGAATATCACAAGGGTACTATCTTTATTTTAGAATCAAAAAAAAATATAGGCACTACATTTTCTATTCATCTTCCAAAATTAAATATTACAGCCACTTAAATTATTTTTTTCAAAATAATTTTGATGGTATTCTTCCGCACGGTAAAATTTATGACTTTCAGTAATTTTCGTAACAATTTTTTTTGTGATTTTGTTTTGGTGCTTTTTCATAGAATCACATGCAAATTTTTTTTGTTTATCTGTCTCATAAAAAATTATTGATCTATATTGAGTCCCAACATCATTTCCCTGTCTATTTGTTGTTGTTGGATTATGAATCTGCCAAAAGATTTCAAGTATCTTTTCATATGAAATCACTAAGTCATCAAAATATAGTTCAACAACTTCAGCATGATTTGTAATACCCGAACACACTTCTTCATAGCTTGGATTTTTGGTGTTTCCACCCATATAACCACACTGAGTTAAATATACTCCATTTGTATTATTATAACTGTGCTGAATAGTCCAAAAACAACCTCCACCCAATGTTGCTTTTTGCAAATTCTTATAAGATTTAAATTGAATACTTAATGAGTTTACACAATGCCTGGTGTTTTTTTTTGTTATTTTTTCTCCATGAAAAACATGGCCTAAATGCCCATCACATTTAGCACAACAAATTTCAGTTCTTCTTCTTCCTAAACTTAGATCATCATATCTAACTATTGCTCCGTTAATCTCATCATCGAATGATGGCCAACCACAACCTGAATCAAATTTTGAGTTTGATTCGTACAAGGGAGCTTTACATGCTCGACATACAAAAACACCTGCATCATAAAAATCATTATACTTTCCAGAAAAAGGTGGTTCAGTTCCTTTTTCCTTTAAAATGAGCTTTTCTTTTTCAGATAAGTTTTTAAAATAATTTTTTTGCATAAAAAAATTTATACAAAAATATTAATACTATTTTTTAATCAAAAACAAATACATTATTTCTTTTTTATAGTAAAGTAATAATAATATATTTATAATTAATAAAAAGCCTGTTTCAATATTTTCGTCAACTCTATTGTCAAAAAAGACGTGCATAAAAAAAATGTTAAAAATAATTGGAAGTAAAGTCAAAAGACCAAGTAACCTTGTAAACGGAATAACTATTAAAACACCAACAAATATCTGAATTAAAGAAATCATATCTAAAAATCCAGAATACTTAAATGTATTCATAACAATATTGTAACCAACAGGTGCATCATAAGACGAATTATCTATTATAGTTGTTATAATACTTTGCTCATCAATAGACTTATACTTGTCTGATGTAAATTTTCCATATCCCTTGTAAATAAAAAATACAGCTATTAATATTGATAATATTCTGTGGATCAATTTAATATAAAAATTCTTCATAATTTTTTTTACAAAACTACAATTGTTATTTTAAATGAGTTTAAATAAGTTGTTTTTATTTAGACTTAATATAAATAAATATATTATTTTTGTAAAAATTAAACTTTAAACTTTTAAAAAATGAAAAAAAATAATTTATTTAAGGGATTATTATTATTTGCCGTAATAATATTTTCTTCATGCGAAAAATCAAGTGATCTTCCGGCACCGGTACCTTCGCCTGATCCAACAACTTATGCGTTTAGCATTAATGGCAACTCTACTGTTTATTATGGAGGACAAGCTAATAGATTAGGTGCAGCTCAAGATGTTTATAATACATTAAATGCAGATGTAGCTTACTCGCAAGCAGTGTTAATATCAGATTTTGAAATTAATAATATTTCAGGAAAATTTGCTGAAAATGTTGGAAATGGAACTTATGGATCAGATGGTGATAGATCAGTAATTGTAGCGGATTTACATCAACTTTTTGCAGACTATGAAAACGCATCTGCTGATTTTGAATTAGGTACTGTAGCTGCACCAGGACAGGCTGGTTTGTTAGCTAAATCTGCTACAAGTTCATCGATTTATGAACTTACTGCTGATGGCTGGGAAGTAGATCAACAGTATGCTAAAATGCTTATTGGAGCTTTATGTTTAGAGCAAAATGCATATGACTATCTAACAAAAATTGATTTAGATAGCGATAATAACGAAGCTGATCGTGGTTATGATGGTGACCAAGCTTGGGGTACTACTTACTACACAAAAGCAGAACACTATTTTGACGAAGCATATGGATATGTTTATGGCCTAGATCATTTTAATAACGGGTCAGGTTATAACTTTGACGGAGATTTAACAGATGAAGTTAATGGTGACTTATTCTTAGGAAAATATTTATCTAAGCATGATGGAAGTGGGGCATCAGGAAACAACTGGAGAGGTGACGTTTTCAACGCTTACATAAATGGTAGATTAGCAATTATTACTAATGATAGAGATGAACTTGATGCTCAAATTTCAATTATCAATAATACTTTATCAAAGGTAGTTGCTTGGCATGCAGCTGATTATTTGTCTGGAGCAGCGGCAGATGCGTTGTCATCAAACGATTACTCTAGCTATAATCATGGTTTATCAGAAGCTTGGGGTTTTGTATATAGCTTACAATTTACCAAAATGACAGATGGAACTCCTTTATTTTCTCATTCTGAAGTTAATGATATGATTTCAATAATGAATACTACAACAGCTTGGGGCTTTAAAGATGCTACTGGTGCAGCTCAATTACAAACATGGGCAGACCAAATTAACTCAAGACTATCTAATTATTAATTAGAACTTTAAAATTTTATAAGAGTGCCAATTTTTGGCACTCTTATTTTTTAAAAAATAATCTTATGAAAAAACTTATACCAATATTCTTAATTTACATCTTCTTTACATCATGTGGTGGTGGTGGTGGATCTTCAGACGTATTACCCCCACCTGGAAATACTGGAAATACAACTACTAACGATGGTTTCGACAGAACCACAATTTTAACATCAACGTATGATAATATCATTATTCCAGCCTATAATGACTTCAATAATAAATTAACATATCTTAAATCTTCAATTGAATTATTTTCAAATAATCCAGATGTGATTAATTTAAATGAAGTAAGAACAAAATGGAGATCAGCATATATTGCCTGGCAAAACATCGCCATGTTTGACCTTAGAGAAGCAGAATCATTATTCTTTTCTGCAATAATGAATTCATATCCTGCCAATGAAGATGTAATTAATGCAAACATCAATAATGCAGTAACTCTATTACAAGGTATTTCAAGCGTAGAACTTGGATCAACTGGATTTCCAGCTCTTGGATATCTTATTTATGGCCTTGGAAATGATAGCAATGATGTGATTTCGTATTATAACTCTAACAATTCAGCTAATCGAATCGGTTATTTAAATGCGGTGGTGAATCAAATGACCACCAATACAAATTTAGTAATCGAAGATTGGAACAATAGTAGATCCACTTTTGTCAACTCTAGTGGAAACTCTGCAACATCTAGCTTAAATTTGATTGTAAATGACTTTCTTTATTACTTAGAAAAAAGAGTTAGAGAAGCAAAAACAGCAATACCAACTGCTGTTAGAACAAATTTTATTCCATTACCTACTCATGTGGAATCATTTTATAAACCAGATTTATGTAAAAAATTATTAATACAAGCTTTCTTGTCTGTAGATAGGTTTTATTATGGAAAATCATTCGATGGAACAGAATTAAATAGTGGTCTTAAAAGTTATTTAGAGTATTTAGGAAATAATGAAACTTTAATTTCAGAAATTGATAGTAAAATAGATATGATAAATATCGAAATATCTCAGGTTGATGATAATTTTATTACACAACTAAATACAGATCCTACTGGGATTACCGATATTTTCTACAAAATTCAGGATTTAGTTCCACTAATGAAAACTGATATGTTATCAGTATTTAATATTTCTACTGATTACTTAGATAATGATGGAGACTAGCCAACAATTAAATATTTAAAATTTAGATTCTCCTAAGATTAGGAGAATCTTTTTTTATATGACCTTTGATTTAAAAAAATATATAAACTCATACAAAGACTCATCTCCTCTAGTAGTTTTTAGGCTGTTTTTTGGTGTATTAATGTTTTTTTCAATTTTCAGATTTTGGTATAACGGATGGATTGAAACAATTTACATAGAACCCTTACTACATTTTAAATATTATGGTTTTGAGTGGGTGAAATCTTTAGATGAATGGAATTACCTTCTCTTTGCCATATGTGCAGTCACATCTATTTTAATTACAATAGGCTATAAATATAGAATTTCAATTATATTATTTTTTATTTCCTTTACCTACATAGAACTTATTGATAAAACTACATATTTAAATCATTACTACTTTGTTAGTATAATTTCTTTTATGTTAATACTTGTTCCTGCTAATTGTAAATTTTCAGTTGATGCTTATAAAAATAAAATTGAATACAAACAAGTTCCTGCTTGGTCAATCGACATAATTAAAGTAATGCTATTTATTGTTTACTTTTATGCTGGTTTAGCTAAAATAAATTCCGACTGGTTAATTAGAGCTATGCCGCTAAGCATTTGGCTGCCTGGAAAATATGATCTGCCAGTAATTGGTTTTCTTATGGACGAGAAATGGGTAGCTTTTACAATGAGCTGGTGCGGAATGATATATGATTTACTAATAGGTTTTTTTCTTTTTAGTAAAAAATATAGAAATATTGCTTTCTTATTTGTAATTGTTTTTCATATTATGACCGCAATATTCTTTCCATCTATTGGCATGTTTCCTTATATAATGATTACATCAACAATAATTTTCCTTAACAAAAACATCCACATTGCTATAATTAAATATTTTAAAAAAATATTTTTACTAAAATCAAAAAATAAAATTTTAAGCAAATACAAGACAAATAACTATTATGTGTACGTTTTGGGTCTATTTTTATTTGTCCAAATATTATTTCCTTTTAGATATATGCTATATAGTGGCGAACTATTTTGGAATGAAGAAGGTTACAGATTTTCATGGCGAGTAATGTTGATGGAAAAAGCTGGGCACACAACATTTACTGTCATTGATAAAAACTCTGATAACAGAATAATGGTTCAAAATGATAAGTTTCTAACAACATTTCAAGAAAAACAAATGAGTTTTCAGCCAGATATGATTTTAGAGTATGCACATTATTTAGGAAATTTTTATAAAAAACAAGGCTTTATACATCCAAGTGTTTTTGTGGACAGTTATGTGACGCTAAATAAAAGAATAAGTACACGATTTATTCAAAAAGATTTTGATTTATTATCAACTAAAGATTCTTTTTTGAAAAAAAAATGGTTAATCCCAATGAAAGATGAAATTAAAGGTTTTTAATATTATATTATTTTTACTTATCTCATTTGATTCTTTTTGTCAAAATAAAATAAAAGGAACTATTAATTGTGCTGAGCTAAAGGTTGGTATATCAAGCGTTAATATTTATAACTTTTATGATGGCTATTTAATTAGTTCAGATTCGAATGGTAATTTCATTATAAATTCAAAAAAAGAAGAGTTAAAACTTGTTTTTCATAAAGATGAGTATAATTATTTAACGTTAAATCTAAAAATAGATTCTTTTTATACTATTAATCTTTCACCTTTATCAATAACATTAAATGAAGTTATTATAACTGAGAATTTTGACTTTGATAGTGGAACCCTAAGTGATATTGTTGAAAATGCTATTTATGCAGGAAAAAAAACAGAAAAAATAATATTGGATAATAAAATTGGAAGTATCGCTACAAATAATTCTAGGCAAATTTACAATAAAATTAGCGGCTTAAATATTTTTCAAAATGATGATGCTGGAATACAACTTAATATCGGTGGTAGGGGTCTTAACCCAAGTAGGTCAGCAAACTTTAATACTAGACAAAATAATTATGATATTAGCGCTGATGTCCTTGGCTACCCCGAAAGCTACTATAGTCCTCCTGCTGAAGCATTGAAGCAAATTCAAATTATAAGAGGAGCTGCTTCATTACAGTACGGAACACAGTTTGGAGGGTTAGTAAACTTTATTTTTAAAAAACCTGTCACTAATAAAAAGATTGAATTTCTTACAAGAAATACCATTGGTAGTAATTCACTTTTTACAAATTTTAGCAGTTTAAGTGGCACCATCAATAAGGCGAGTTACTATACTTTTTTAAATTATAAAAAAGGAAATGGTTTTCGTCCAAACTCAAAATTTGAATCTTTAAACCTATTTACTTATTTAAACTATAGTCTGACTGAAAAAACTAGACTTCAAATTGAAATAACGTATCTTAACTATTTAGCACAACAAGCAGGAGGTCTTACAGATAATATGTTTATTAATAATCCATTACAAAGTAACAGAAGCAGAAACTGGTTTAAAGTAAATTGGTTTTTACATTCAACAAAATTATTATATATGAGAAATACTAAAACTAATCTTAGCTTAAACCTTTTTGGTTTAAGTGCATACAGGTATGCATTAGGATTTAGGGATAATAGAGTAGATCAAATTGATCCTGGTTTTGAAAGAGATTTAATAAAAGGTAATTTTAATAATATCGGTTTAGAAACTCGCTTTTTAAAAAAATACAGTTTGAAAAACAAACAAATGGCGCTACTTTTAGGAAATAAAATTTATATAGCAAAAAATAATAGTAAGCAGGGGCCTGGATCATTAGAAAGTGATGCAGATTTTACTATTTATGATGACTTATATCCTTATTATGATAATCAATCGTATTATGACTATCCAAATATGAATATAGCATTGTTTGGTGAAAATATTTTTTATTTAAATAATAAAATATCAATAACTCCTGGATTTAGATTCGAACATATTAATACACAAAGTGATGGTCAGTATCGATATATATACAAAGACTTAGCTTTAAACCCTATTTTTGATACGACCTACTATGAAAACAATTCAAACATTAGAAACTTTATTCTTTTTGGAAATGGAATATCTTATAAGGCAAACAAAAAAAATGAAATTTATAGTAATATATCTCAAAACTACAGATCGGTTACATTTGCTGACATAAGTATAAAAAGTCCCTCATTTAAAATCAATCCAAATATAAATGATGAGCAGGGATACTCTTTTGATATCGGTCTAAGAAGTAAAAATAGAAAGAAAATACGGTACGATATAAATTACTTTAGGTTAGTCTATAAAGATAGGATTGGTTTTGTTTCTAAAAAATTTGAAGAAAATGGTTATACGACTGTTAAAACTGAAAAAGGGAACGTAGGTAATGCTTTAATTAGTGGAATTGAATCGTTAGTTGATTATAATTACGAGGTATTATTTGCCAAATATGATAAGCTAAATGTTTATTGTAATTTTGCATATACTTATTCTTATTATTATGAGTCTCAAGTTAACGGGATTACTGGAAACATAGTTGAATTTACGCCAAAATTTAATCTTAAAACTGGCTTAAAATATGAATATAAAAAAATGATGTTAAAATTTCAATATAGCTATTTATCGAGTCAATTTACTGACGCTAGTAATGCAGTAGAAAGTGATATTACAGGAATTATTGGAGAAATACCAGAATATGATATTTTGGATTTGTCATTTAGAATGAACTTTAAGTTATTCAGTTTATATTATGGTATAAATAATTTAACTAATAATTTTTATTACACACGACGTGCAACAGGCTACCCAGGACCTGGAATTATTCCTTCTCCAAATAGAAATTATTATTTTACAATTGAATTTAACTTATAAATGAGCGATATCCCTAAAAATAAAATAATCATTCTATTTGACGGTGAATGTACTATGTGTAACAAGTATATTTTATTTGTTGCAAAAAATGATTTTAAAGATACTTTTAGATTTTTATCTATTCAAAACAAAAAAATTAATGCCTTAAAAAAAATACATGCGATTGATACAAAGAACATCTCTTCAATATATGTAATTCACAATAATGAAATAAGAAGTAAATCAAAAGCCGTCCTTAAAATTACATCAATGTTAAAATTTCCATATAACTTATTACAGGTTTTTTATTTAATACCTAACTTTTTAAGAAATATCATTTATGATTTAGTTGCTAAAAACAGATACTATATTTTTGGAAAGATAGAGGAATGTAGCATTGTTAAAAAGCATACTAGTTTAATAGAAAATAAATTACTTGACTAGTAATCTTAATAATTATTCTTTAAGTATTGTTTCGGAGTTATATCAAATTTTTTTTTGAATGCCGATATAAAATGGCTTGCGGTACTGTAACCGAGTTCAAAACTTACTTCATTAACATTGTAAGAACCATCGTTTAACATTTTTTTAGCTAGATCCATTTTATAATCTAGCAAATACTGAAAAACTGGTTTTCCATAAAGCTCCTTAAAACCTTCTTTTAATTTTCGTAAACTTAAATTGATTTCATAAGATAATTCCATTAAGTTAGGAGGGTTATTATATTTTGTTGTTATAATTTCTTTAGCTTTTTTAATCTTCTGAATTTGATCATCACTCATAATATATGGGCACTGCTCATTGTTTTCATCATTTTTCATAAAAATCAAAGAGAATATTTCGTAAACTTTTGATTTTAAAAACAATTTGTTTTTAAATTGACTCAAACTAGAATTATAAATTTGGTTTAATGATAATGAAATACTTTTTGTAGTTTCTTTTTCATTATAAAACTTTTGATTAATATTTTCTTTACTTAAAAAAGAAATTTGTTCAGAATCCTGAGAGAATAGTTGGTGAAACTTTTTTATTGTTATTAATAATGTTACAACAACTGATTTTTCATAAATATCAATATCTAACGGCAACTCTCTATTGGGGTTATATAGCATTAAATGCCTATCAGAAGTTAAAGATAATTTATAAGATCCTTGATTAAATAAAAAATCTATTTTTCCTTTAAGAATAAAATGAAATTGAATAAAATGAGTTTGTACGTCTTTTTTTAATTTTTCAATTTTTTCGCTTTCATTATCTGAGATAATTATTATGCAATTATCCTCAATATTTATTTCATTAATATTCATTTTTATTTTAATTGTATATACAGATTACAAAATTAACAATTTGTACTTTATCTATTGCTCCTAGAATGTTATTTTTTAAATTTTAAAATAATTTTACGGATGAACTTTAAACTATATTATTGTTCTTTTATAGTTATTTTATGAATTTTATATTGGCTATTTTTGCATTATTAAAACTAAATCTCTTAATCATGCAAAAAATATATACATTTTTACTAACACTTTTCATTTCTACTAACTCCTTTTCACAAACAAGCCATATGGTACTTGTTGGTGGAAACGCAGATGTTTTTACTCCTTCTAATTTAACCATTAATATTGGAGACACGGTAAACTTTCATAACATCGGAGGATATCATAATGTTAATGGTAATTTATCAACTTATCCTTCAAATCCTGTTCCATTTGAGGGTCCACAAGCAGGAGTACCATGGACTAGTAACTGGTGGCATACAGTTGTTTTTACATCAGCTGGAACCTATGACTATCAGTGTGATCCTCATGCTAATATGGGAATGGTTGGTCAAATTGTTGTTCAAGGTCTTATTGACTGCAACGGTATTGTTAATGGAACTTCAATAGTAGATGATTGTGGTGTCTGCCAACAAGCTTATATTTATAATTTTTTTACGCACGTTGCAACGCATATTACTGATACTAATGGACTTATTCTTGGGCCTAATGAAATGCTTGTTTTTCCTGGAGATCCTGGAGATCCTTACTGGAACTCAAGTTGTTTAGATTGTAATGGAATTGCTAATGGATTAGCTATAGTTGATGATTGTGGTGTGTGTCAGTCTGCACTTGTATACAATTATGTCACTCATGTAGCCATACCCATAAACGATACCTCTGGCTATGTTTTTGGTCCAACTGAACAATTAGTTCTAGCTGATAACCCAAGTAATCCGAATTGGAATTCAAGCTGTAGTGATTGTTATGGGATAGTAAACGGAACATCTTTAGTGGATGATTGTGGTGTTTGTCAATCAGCATATATCTATAATACAATTACTCACAATGTTACATTTATTTCGGATACTAACGGATTAGTTTTAGATCCAACTGAAATATTAGTTCTTCCAGGTGACCCTGGTGATATATACTGGAACTCATCATGTGGAGTAGTCGATTGCAACGGGGTAACCAATGGAACATCATTAGTTGATGACTGCGGAGTATGTCAACAAGCATATATTTACAATTTCATAACACACAGTGTTACATTTTTAAATGATACTAATGGTATTGTGTTGGGTCCTACTGATATACTGATTATGCCAAATGATTCATCTAACTTGTACTGGAACTCCAATTGTCGTGACTGCAATGGTGTGGTAAATGGAACATCTATTACTGATAGTTGCGGGGTTTGTCAACAAGCTTACATTTATAATTTTGTATCACATACAGTAACCTACATTAACGATACTTCGGGATTATTTTTATCTCCAACTGAAACTTTAGTGTTAGCTGATAGTCCAAGTAATCCAAATTGGAACTCAAGCTGTACAATTGACTGTAATGGAGTGGCAAACGGAACATCTATTACTGATAGCTGTGGAACATGTCATCAAGCTTACATATACAATTATATTAGTCATACTGTAACATTTTTAAACGACACTAGCGGAATTAATCTATCCTGGAATGAGTTATTATATCTTCCAGGTCCTAGCACTAGCCCAAATTGGAATACAAATTGCAATATAGACTGTAATGGAATTGTTAATGGTTTAGCTATGATTGATGATTGTGGTGTGTGTCAGTCTGCGCTTGTATATAACTATGTTACTCATGTTGCTACTCCAATAACTGATACCACAGGATATGTTTTTGGTCCAACAGAATTATTAGTTCTTCCTAATAGCGCTAGTAATCCAAATTGGAATAGTATGTGTTCAGGCTGTACAGATTCAACAGCTATTAATTATGATCCAACTGCAATATTTGATGATGGATCATGTGTCTCCGCTGTTTATGGCTGTACTGATCCAACTGCAATTAACTATTATCCAGGCGCTAATTCAGATAATGGTACGTGTTGTTACGTTTCGGGTTGTACAGATTCATCTGCAACTAACTACAACCCTAATGCATGCTTCAATGATGGATCATGTGTTTACACTTCAACTTCATCTACATTAATTAGTGCGTGTCCTGACTTTGTTACAGGACCTGCTGCTTGGCCATATGTTCTTGTAGCAACAACTATTGCTGATGGAGCGGCTAGTCAAGGTGCTCAAACAT
>TARA_B100001093_G_scaffold285641_1_pt1 | contig 52016 bp, 50 predicted proteins | sample TARA_B100001093 | Tara Oceans TARA_B100001093 (sample SAMEA2623116) | marine metagenome | biome: marine biome (ENVO:00000447); feature: surface water layer (ENVO:00002042); material: "saline water (ENVO:00002010), including plankton (ENVO:xxxxxxxx)" | depth 5 m | reverse complement strand
CGTAAGATGTGAAGGTTCGAGTCCTTTCCACGGTACTTATGGAAATTTTATTTCTAGGTGCAATAATTTTGGTAGCTTTAGTACTTTTTGTTACCGAGTTATTTCCAATTGATGTAACAGCTTTATTGGTGTTAGGTCTATTACTAATTCTTGGATTAGTCAGTCCTGCTGAAAGCCTTGAAGGTTTTTCTAATCCTGCAGTTATCACTATTGCTTGTTTATTTATATTAAGTCATGCTCTTCAAAAATCTCATATTCTCGAATATTTGATTATAAATATTAATTCATTAATCGATAAATCAAGAGTATTAGGTATGGTTGCGTATTTGTTTGCTATTGGAGTAGCTTCTGCTGTTGTAAATAATACTGCCATCGTTGCTATTTTTATGCCAGTTACAATACGACTTGCAGATAAATATAATATTAGTCCATCTAAAGTGCTAATCCCTCTTAGTTACGCAGCAATTTTAGGAGGAACTTTAACATTAGTTGGTACATCAACTAATCTTATTGTTAATTCAATTTTAGTAGATTCATCAAACGGGCAAGTATCCTTGGGTATGCTTGAATTTGCTAAATTTGGAATAATAAAATTTATTATTGGTCTTATATATATATTTACTATTGGATATAAACTATTGCCTGTAAGAGTAGCAAAGTCATCAAGTATAGAAGATTATAGACTGGATGGTTATTTGACTGAATTCAAAGTATCTAAAAATTCATCTCTGAATGGTAAAACATTACTTGATAGAAAAATAAATGAAAATTATGATGTGATTGTTCTAGATGTTTTAAGAAATGGAGAAATCATAAATTCAAATCTACGTAATCTAATAATTTTAGAGGAAGATATACTTTTCGTTAAGGGTTCTTTTGACAATTTTCAAAGATTAAAAGAAATTGAAAACTTGGTTATGTTGGCAGATGAAAAGCTAACTCAAGATGAGCTAGAACAAGAGGACAATATTTTAGCTGAATGTTTAGTGACAGATAATTCTGAATTAATTGGGCTATCTTTACAAGAGGCTAATTTTAGAAGATCTTTTGGAAGTTTTGTATTAGCTATTCGAAGAGAGGGAGAAATTATACGTAGAAAACTTGCTCATTTTATTTTAAAGCCTTTTGATACTCTGTTGGTGTATGGTCCAAAAGATAGAATAAATCAACTTGCAAATAAAGAAGGATTCATTGTTCTTGGTAAAGTGGATGGGTCACTTGATGGACACCCTTTTTGGTGGCTTAGCCTAGCATCTATATTTGTTGCTGTTACATTAGCTATTTTTGATATTATTCCTATTGTAGTAGGAGTTATTCTAGGTGTTATAGCATTATTGCTTTCAAAAGTAATAACTCCAAATGAGGCCTATAGTTCAATTCATTGGCAGGTAATTATAGTAATAGCTGCATTTCTTCCCATGGGAGCTGCAATTCAGCGCACAGGATTAGATATAATAATAAGTGATTCCATTTCAAGCTTTGTTAATTTATTTCCTGCAGATATACTCCCATATTTATTATTAGCTCTAATATATTTTATTACTATGATTTTAACCGAAATAGCTTCAAATGCTGCAACTGCTATTATTATGACACCTATTACATTATCATTAGCTGCTTCATTTGGTTTTGATCCAAAACCATTTATCTTTGCAGTATGTTATGCCGCTTCAGCTTCTTTTATAACTCCAGTGGGTTATCAAACCAACTTGATGGTATTTGGTCCTGGAGGGTATCGATATTCTGACTATATCAAAGTTGGATTACCGCTAGGTATAATACTCTGGATCGTTTCTGTTATCATGATTCCAATGATTTGGCCTTTCTAACATGCAGTGGAACGAATTAGATAAAACAATTTCAAAAACATTTGAATTTAATTCTTATTTGAATAGTATAGATTTTGTCAATGAGGTTGCAACTTTAGCAGAGCAAGAAAACCATCATCCAGAAATTGTCATTGGATATTGTAAGGTATCTATATCATTAACAACGCATGACGCTGGAGAAATTACTGAAAAAGACTATAGGCTTGCTAAGCTTATTGATGATTTAAGGTCATAAGTGATTTATCTCATTTTAGTATCTATTTTATGGTCATTTTCATTTGGAATAATAAAATACGGACTCTCTGGAATTGATTCATCATTTATCAGCTTAATGAGAAATTTGATTGCATTTCTTTTCTTTGCATCATTAACACTGTACAACTTTAAGAAATTTATTTTTGATATACAGTTAATATTAATTGGAGCAATTCAATTTGGACTTATGTATGTATTGTATATTCAATCCTATCAATATTTACCAGCTTACCTTATTGCAACTTTTACAATTACCACCCCAATTTTTATTGGAATATTTTCTCAATTACTTCAAAATAAGTCCTTTTCTTTGAATGGTATTTTTTCAATATTGTTGGTTGTACTTGGTTCACTGATGATGCGATTTAATATTGTAAATCCTTTAGATTATTGGTTGGGTTTTTTTCTTATTCAATGTGCAAACATATGTTTTGCAATTGGGCAAATTATGTTTAAAAAATGGTACTCTAAAAATACCTCTGTAGATATAATTTATAATTTTTCTCAGATGTTTTTTGGTGCAGTATTAATTACTTCAATGTTTTCTATTATTAATTCAACAAATATAGGTCTGCTTAATACATATAATTTGTTTGCATTACTATTTCTTGGATTATTTTCTACTGGCTTTGGTTTTCTTACATGGAATTTAGGGTCTATTCAAGTTTCAAATGAGAGATTGGCATTAATGAATAATGCAGTGATACCAATCGCTATTTTTAATTCGTATTTAATTTTTGGAGAAGCAATAAACCCGTTGCTTTTTGCGCCTGGTTTAGTTTTATTTTATTTAGCGTTTAAAATAGTTAGCTAGATTTATTTTTTGATCTAAACTTGTCATGTTTCTTTTGAAATGCTCTTCCCATGAATATGTAGATTAGTTTTCTAAAAAGAACAACTATGTTCCATTGCCAAGGAAAAATAAATACTTTCCTTTTTTTATCTAATGCACGAACTATTTTTTTTGCAGCTTTTTCTGTACCAATTAAGAACGGTTTAAATTCAACGGGATCTGTCATTTCACTTTTTACAAATCCTGGACAAATTAAGGTAACAGCTATTTGTTTTGGTAAAGAATTCCTTAAGGAACCTGTCAGCGCTCTTACAGCCCATTTTGAGCCTGCGTATGCTCCTGAACCAGGCCAAGCAACATAACTAGCTACTGAACCTACTACAGCTATATGGCCACTATATTGTTCAAGCATTTTAGGTATAAAAGGTACAACAGTATTATTTACACCAATAACATTTGTATTAATCATATCATTCATTACAGAAGGATCACCTTTTTCAACAAAATCTAGCAATCCTAAACCTGCATTTGCAAAAACCAAGTCAATTGTAGGCACTTTACTCAAAAAATCTTCAATTGATTCTTTAGTTGAATGTTGATCTGTGACATCAACAGAATAGGTATATATTTTTGCACCCAGAGATTCACACTTTTGAGCAATACTTTCTAATTTTTCCTTACGTCTAGCACATAATGCAATGGTTGCGCCTCTTTTGCTATATTCATAAGCAACATATTCTCCAATACCACTACTAGCTCCTGTTATAAAAATATTCATTAGCCATTCTACAAATTTATCAGTCACAATTCCATAAAAACTATTTATATTATTGGCTGAATGGGAAAAAAAGAAATAAATGGATTATCACAGTCAATTCTTGAGAGTATTTCTTCTCAGCTTTTAGATGTTTCTAAAAGAGTTGATGGAGATATTCAAAAAGCTGCAAAATTAATAATTAATCATCCTGGTAAACTAGTTGTTTGCGGTTTAGGAAAGTCTGGCTTAATTGGACAGAAGATAGTTGCAACGCTCTGTAGTACTGGAACACAAAGTGTTTATATGCATGCAGCTGAAGCAATTCATGGAGATTTAGGAATTTATAATCCCGGTGATCCTACTATTTTAATTTCTAAAAGTGGAAATACTGAAGAAATTGTAAAATTGATTCCTATACTTAAAGAATTTAAATCTCCTATTATAGCAATCGTCGGAAATATAGATTCATTCATTGCAAAAAATGCTGATATTATTTTAAATGGAACTGTGAAAAAGGAAATAGATCCACTCGGTGTTGTACCTACTACAAGTTCTTTAGTTGCATTAGCTATTGGTGATGCATTGGCATCAGTTTTGATGGTTGAAAGAGGTTTTGGTAAGGAAGATTTTGCAAGAAATCATCCAGGAGGAGAATTAGGGAAAGAATTGGCACTAAGGGTAGAGAGTATAATGTTTTCTGTAGCTAATGTTGCTCAAATTAGTGATAGCGATTCTATCAGTACTTGTGCAGAAAAAATGACAGAGAAGCCGCTTGGTGTAGCTATTTACTTAGAAAGCAATAAATTAAAGGGAATATTAACAGAAGGTGATTTACGAAAGTCTATCGCTTTAAGTAATGATTTACAAAAATCAATTAAGCAATTTATAAATTTTAATCCTATTTCTATACTTCCTTCAACTTCAATCGTAGATGCTATGAAGATTATGGAAGATAGAGAATCTCAGATTTCTTGTTTACCTATTATTGATTCTAATGGAGTGTGCAAAGGACTATTAACTTTACATGCTTTATATCAGACTAAACTAGTATAAAAGTATTATCTAACAATAACCATCTTCATGGTTTTATTATAATCATCTTGACCATCAACTTTTGCTCTTAGTTGATAGAAGTATACTCCACTACTGACTTTTTCACCATCATCATTCTTACCATCCCAGATAGTAGTAAATTGACCAGCTGATTTATCACCTTCATCAATAGTTCTTACTAGCTTACCTAAAGTATTATAAATATAAACCTCTACATCAACCATATTCACCATTAATGATGGAATATCATATTTAATAGTAGTTTGACTGTTAAATGGATTAGGAAAGTTTTGATACAATTTAAATTCATCTGGGTTATTTATCTGCATTATACCATTACCAGATAGACCGTCTTTTGAAAACAATTGGTAATTCAATTTAAGATTATTTGATAATTTAGATCCCTCTATATTTATAACAAGTTTATTATCACTTGAAGACAGTTTACCAAATTCAAACTCATAATATTGATTCTCATCATTGCTATTTTCAAGAACCAAATAACCTTGTTTCTGATCTGCGGTGAACCTAAATAAATTATCTTTATTGTCAATCTCAAATCTTCCTGCTGTGATTCCATCAGGAAGTTCAATAATAATTTGACTCCCTTTAATTTCTGCTTGGAAATCTAAAGGGATGAATTCATTATTTTCTAAGGCTATCTTACCTTGAGATTTAGTCCATAACCAATTTCTAGAGAAAACACTTAAATCTTTAATATCATTAGTGTTATCTAAAGTTGGAGATAGATATGGGCTGTTCCCTGATGCAGGACCAATATCAACAGCTGGTTCAACCCCAGAATTTGGCCAAGCATTTACAAAAGCATTTAAATCTTCAATATCAACATCCCAATCTTCATCAAGGTCACCAAGTAAAGATGCATATGTTCTAAATTCTGTTATGACAGCAGTAGAGGTGTTTCCAGTTAAATCAACTGCACCAACTTTTAAATAATAAGTAGTGTAATCATCCAATGTTAAATCTGAAAGTGATAAGTCGCTTGGATCAACAGTTTGATATGCTAGCACATCAGCAGAAGCGTCAGTATCAGTTGAACCAATTCCAACTAAATAATAGTCAATTCCCACATTATCAGACCACCCATCAAGTGTCATTGAGATATCAGTTGTACTTTTTAAATAATAATCATCATATATATCATTTAATGTTACTGTACCAGTTGTTGGTCCAGTTGAATCAAATATATGTTTAATTTGACTAGATAATGTCTCATTGCCATCATTATCAACAGCACTAATTTTATAGTACCAAGTATCACCTTGCGATAAGTTTTCGTGAACATATGAATCAGCACCAAATGATCTAACATTAAAATAATTAGCATCTATAACTCCACCACCTTCATTCGCATCGTAAACTGGGATATTAACATCAACTGTTCCTAATGTTCCTTGACCCAGAAGAGTGCTAGAGTCAGCAGTAAATCCATCGGTTTTACTTGCGTAAACATTATAGGATGCTAAATCAGGTTCGCCATTTCTATTCCAATATATCGCGAGTGAAGTATCACTATCAGTCCAAGTATCCCCCTCTGAAACAGTTCCATCTTCATCAGTATCTTCATATATTTTTGCTGGTTCAATTGTGATTCCTAACGGAGCTCTTGGAGCTCCTTCCTCAGAAATTTGACCTGCTGTAACCATAAATAAATCATAGAATTCATAGTACTGAGCTTGTGATTTATGATGTATAGCTATTCTAACTTTTTGACCAGCCCATTGGGTCAAATTATAGCTATATTCGTTCCAAACTGCCTCCTGATCGACTACGCTAGCTATTGTTTCAGTAAAATCACTGATATTGCTTCTGCCACTAGGAGAAAGCATGATATCAAAGCTTTCTGGATATTCAGGATTAAATCCATTTGCATAAAATTTTAATAAGTTATCTACATTTGGTCTTAACCATATTTGAGGACTGATATACCAATCATCCCAGGTAGTTGCATCAGCTGCCGCATTACCGAATCCAATTCCTTTGTCTGCATCATAAGCTAAATCAGCACCAGTATTTATACTTTCTGGATAACATCCTGGGCCATCGTTATCTCCATTAGCATCTCTCCATATCCAATCATAATTATTTCTTCCATTAAGTGGATAGCTATCACCAAAACAATTTTCAAATCCATCTGTAAATAGTGTATCTTGAACTGATGTAACAAAAATAGAATTGGATTTTGTATGTGAATCTGAATTCGAACCATCTGATACTGTAAGTGTAATTGAATATGAACCTGCAGATGTATAAGTATGAACAGGATTTTGCTCACTACTTGAATTTCCATCTCCAAAATTCCATACCCATGATGTTGGACTACCTGTTGACCTATCAAGGAAAGTTACATCAATAGGAAACTGTCCTGATGTTTTATCTAATGAAAATGCAGCATTCAACGGTGCTGTTGAAGTAAAGCCAGGAGATGTAAACATACCTCTTCCATGAGTTCCAGCAGAAATATACCCATTTGAATTCATTGACAGCATGTCTACTCGAACATTTGCAAGTCCATCATTTGATGGATACCAAACTGGTTCTCCTGCCGAGATATCATCTGAAACCCAAACTCCCACTTCTGTTGCCAGCGCAACTTGATTAAAATTATTTCGATTATATAATCCCCATCTTACGGGCATATCAGGTAAATCACCCTCAGCTTTTGACCATGCATTACTACCGCCACCCGATACTGTTTCATAAACAGATTCAATACCAAAGTTGGACTGAGTAAATAATATTTGATTGTCATCCTTTCCAATATCAATTGATGAAACATATCCGTTGGAATCACTCGGACTTATATCCTCGTAAGTATATGAATCAGTATGAGCATCAGTTATCTTAAAAATTCTCCCACCTGCTGTTCCAACAAATAATACACCACTTGTATAGGGTGAAATTTTATATGCAGTAGCCCCAGCACCTAGAGGTATATCTAAAAAGTCGTGATTGGTAAGCAAAAGATAATTTTTTTGCCTTAATATCTGTGAAGTGCTCCAGGTAGCATAAAAAGCTTTATTAGTATCGTCGATAACGCTTGGATTTATAAAATAACCAGCATTTGAACCATTATCATTTAAATCATAATATAATTCAAAACTATTTCCTCCATTTTTGCTTCTATATACTCTATTATAAACATAAGATGTAAATTGATTAGAAGGATCTTCTTGGTCAATATGAACATACCCACCGTCTCCTCCAGTGACTTCTGTTCCAACCTGAATACCAGGATTTGTTAGTTGCCAAGTTCCATTATCTTGAGTTCCGCCAAGAATATATTCTGATGTTGGATGAATTGCAGTTGAATAAAATTGCGTTGTATTAAAACCAGTATTTCTATGGCTAAAAGTATTTCCTGCATCGGTGGTTAAAAATACACCACCGTCATTAGTAAATAAGATTTTATTACTATTAATGAAGACTATATTATGTTGGTCAGCATGTACGTAGGGTAAGTTTTGGCTTTGATACCATTCACTTATTCTAGTCCATGAAGCACCTGAATCAGTAGATTTAAATAAGGTATGTGCACCAGCATAAATTGTATCAGGATTATTTGGATCAATTCCAAGAGAGCCCCAGTAATCCATGCTTCCTTGATAATCTCCTAATGGGTCGCCATCGTCGTCCGTTGGGATTGTAATTGGTGTCCAAGTTTGACCTCTGTCAGTACTTTTTATAAAAGATGTAATATAGCCAGTACTAGCATTTTCCATCATAGCATATAATACGTTGGCATCTCCATCATACGTTTCAATAAAAACTCTGTCATATTGTGTCAAAACTTCACTAGAAGTTTCACTTAAAGTAAATATAGATCCATCATCAGAATAGAAAATTTGTCCACCACCATCACCAAACGTATTGGTTCTAGTACCAATCCATAATCTATTATCCGCATCAAGTTCTATATCTGAAACCTCATGATTTGAATTTTCTGAAATTTCTCCTAACATTTCAGTCCAAGTAGAACCTCCATCAGTAGATTTCCATAAACCATTAATTCCATCAAATTGTCCTTCATGGGAGGCTCTTCCAGTCCCGATGTATATTGCACTGGTTCCTGATTCATCTCTAACAATCATATCTCCCATGAAACGATATCCAATAGTTGAATTAAGTTGAGACCACGTTGCACCACCGTCCGTTGTCTTCCACATTCCAAGACCAATTCCAGCAGAACCAACTTTTTCACCTGAACCAACATATATTGTGTTTGCATCATTTGGATCTGAAGCGACTGTAGAAATTTCTAGATTATCCCAAAAGTCTGATATTTTTATCCAAGGATTTGCTTGTGAGTCAATATTATCATTATACCAGAGACCTCCACTAACACCAGCAGCCCATACTTTACCATTATTTGCAAAGTTAGCGTCTAGAATAAGAGCTCTTGTCCTACCACCTTGTTCATTTGGACCTCTTTCAGTCCAATTAATTTCTGTCTGTCTGTTTAAAAAAGAAAAACTATTTAATTTTGCATTCTTTTTATCAATTGCATCTAAAATACGATCAGCTGGAATCTCATTAAGACTTAAGTCACGAGTCATAATGAAATCGTGATAATATTTTAAGTCTGGCCTTGCCTTTTTTGGGAGTTTTTTTACTTCGTAATAATTATGATTATTTTTTTCTATATAATCATTTATGAATTGTTCGTTTTGCACCCTTTTATTTTCATAATAAATATTTTTAACTGGTTCAAAAGAGATAGTTAGAATCAAAACTGCAATAAATATATTTGTGATTTTTTTCATTTTTTTACTCATTAATTAATATGGACGCTCCTTCTACATCATTTACGGTGATATTTGCACCATCAACATCTAGCATAATATTTCCTGAAGTGTCAGATCCAAAATTAACAGTTGTATCTTCTGAACCATTAAATGTAAAGTTTATAGTTGCAATAACACCATCACCATCGTTTGATGGCAAATCGCTTGAAAGGGAAGAAGTGTAAAATATCAACCTATTAATCCCTGGATTGCTAGTTACAACAAGCAGTGGATCTGAATCACCTTTCAAAAAATCTCCAGCAGTAACGCTATCGTAAGTCATTACGCTAGAGTCGTAAAATAAAGTAACTTGTGCAGCCGCCATGCCAGAAACGCCAAGAATTTTAACCTCAATTGGTACCGATGATCCAGAAGTAGTTTCAATATATTTTGGATCTAAAACAATTGCAGGTGTTTGCACATCATTAACATTAATATATCCTGAAAATGTATTTGTGTCTGAACCTCCATCACCAACAACTGACAAGGTAACATCATAAGTTCCTGATGTAGTATACATATGTGTAGGACTGTCTTCAGTGCTTGTATTACCATCTCCAAAGTCCCATGAAGATGAATTATATCTTAATGAAGAATTTGAAAATTCTACTCTTAAGTCTTTCTTACCTGATGTTGGATTAGCAGTAAATAAAGCAGAAGGAGGACTTGGTGTGACAGTAACGTAATTAGATCTTGTTACAGAATCAACACCGTCAGGTCCTGTTGCAGTCAAAATAACTGTATATGAACCTGCATTATTATATGTATAAGATACTAATACTCCAGATGCATCTAGAACTCCATCACCATTAAAATCCCAATCATGAGAAGTAGCATTAGTAGATGTTGAAGTGAAGCTGACTGTTAATGGAGCACTACCACTTAGCGGGTTTGCAGAAAAGCTAGCTACGGGTGGATCATTGCTTGGCCCTGGGCCTGGATCTTCTCCACCGCCACCGCCACCGCCACAATTGATTATGAATAATAATAAAAATAGTGATAATGATTTTTTAAACATTAGATAATGTACAATAAAATTAGACTTGGTATCAATACTTTAATGATGTCATCTATAAAATATTAAGATTGCAATAATTTTATACTTCTCAATGATAAGTATTCCAATAAAAAATTAATACAATCTTCATTAACACCTACTAATTCAGGGGGAGAGACACCTTTTGTGGACCAGATTTCTTTTAGCAACATATTAATAGTTGCAGTTGCAGTGTAGCCTGTTGTTCTAGCCATAGAAGATGATTTTGAAATAACATCCATTTCATCGTACAAATGGTAATGAATATTTTTTTCACTTCCATAAATATTAATATCTAAAACTGTAAACTCAGGTTCATTTTCTTCAAGCTTCCAATCATTGAAGAGTTTACTAACAGTACTGTCAAAATTATTTTTATCAAACAATTGTTTATCAATCATTGATTGTATTAATGCAGCATGTCCAGGATAGCGGAGCGTTTTTTCTTTCATATTTGGTATATGCTTCATTGTATTTAGCAATGACCTCAGACCATCTGTGTTAAATCCTTCCAATTTTCCAACATCTGCAATATCAAATTCTTCAACTTCTGAAAGTGCAGGTTTTACCTCAATTTTAGAATCAATCATCATTCTTGCTGGGCGAGTGTATTCTTCAACAACATCAATAGGAGAAAATGGAGCTTTATAATTATAAGGCGGAAGTGGATTTTTTGGCAAACCACCTACAAGGTAGTTAAAGGAATTTATCTGCATTTTAGCATCCCAGTAACCAAGCAAAAAATTAGGAATTCCAGGTGCCACTCCAGCATCAACCACTGCACATACATTGTTTTTTATTGCTAAATCATTTAGAGATAGAACATTTTCTGGTGAAAAAGATATATCAACGACATTTTTTTTACACTCGATAATTGTCTTTAAAGCTTCAAATCCTAAAAAGCCTGGTACAGCTAAAAGTACAATATCTGCTTCAGCTATCCATGATTTAAGTACTTCTTTATCTTGAACATTTATTTGAGTAGTGCGAATAGAACTATCTTCATTTTTAATTTTTCTTAGTTGATCTGAATTAGTATCTCCAAGATGTAGTTCATGATTTTTTGATAAGTCTAGCGCCATTGTTTTGCCTACAAGACCAGCGCCTACTTGAAAGATTTTTTTCATTGGAATTTGCGGGATAGACGGGACTCGAACCCGCGACCTCCGGCTTGACAGGCCGGCGTTCTAACCAACTGAACTACTACCCCAAATTATTGCTTACTTAGAAGAGCTATAGGTATAATAACCAAATAGCCAACTAATAAAAGTAGTGGAGAAATTACCAAGCTTTGAAAACTATTTACTTCTCCTAAATACATTATCAAATAACCCACAATTATAACGAAAACTCCAACACCAAACAAAAGATAATTTTTTCTTTTGTAAGGCCACAAAAACATTACAGTCTTTTTATTTTTATTTTCCATATTTCGAAAGTTAGTTTCGATAATCCTTGTTTGCAAAAATATTATTACATCCATTGATTTGAAATTAGAAATAAACTAATTTCTAGCCCTTTGATGAAAGAAATACATACGAACATATCTGTAGCAATAACAATACTTATTATATTGGCTACAAGCTTCATATCTATAAATAATCGTGAGATAGATTCAACAATTATTACAATTGAAAAAGGAATGTCATTAAACAAAGTTTCCAAATTATTGTATGAAAAGAATGTTCTAGTAAATGAAAATATCTTTAAGTTGAAAGTTATTGGAAGGCGATTGGCATCCAAAGTTCCAACTGGTAAATTTTTAATTGAAGGAAAAATATCAGATGCAATTTTAATTGATTTAATTTTTAATAAAGGTCCTATGAAACTTAAACTTACTGTTCCGGAAGGACTTCAATCAAAAAAGCTGTTCGAAAATATTAATACATTATTGAAAAAGGAATATGATTTTGATCAATATTTCAAATCTCAATTCATTCTCAATAAATACAATGTTAATGCCAAAACACTTGAAGGTTATCTTTACCCAAACACTTATTTTTTGTACCATGACTCTTCTCCAGAAGAAATAATAGATATTCTATTAAAAGAATTTTGGAATCAATTTGATAAAAATTTACAAGATCGTGCGAATCAGTTAGGATTTTCGGTACATGAAGTTGTAACTTTGGCGTCGATTATTGAAGGAGAAGCCATGCTTGATACCGAGCGTGAAACAATTTCTTCAGTATATCATAATAGACTAAAAATTAATATGAAATTACAAGCAGATCCTACAATACAGTATATAATACCCGGACCTCCAAAAGCACTATCAATTAAAGATTTAAGAATCAAATCAGATTATAATACTTATCAGAATTATGGATTACCTCCTGGGCCAATTAATAATCCAGGGATTGAATCGTTAAAAGCAGCACTGTATCCAAAGAAAACAAATTTTCTATTTTTTGTTGCTCAAGGTGATGGTTCACATGCATTCACTACAAACGAAAAGGATCATGAAGAGGCAAAAAGAGTTTACAAAATTAACAAGAGAAAAAATAAATGAAGTTACAGGATTTAAATACACAACAGCTCAAAGCTGTTCAAACAGTAAATAAACCAGTTCTAGTATTTGCTGGAGCAGGTAGTGGAAAAACCAGAGTGCTTACTTATAAAGTTTGGCATTTAATCAAAGAAAAGCTTTATAAGCCAGAGGAAATATTAGCACTAACTTTTACTAATAAAGCTGCAGCAGAAATGAAGTTAAGAAATCAAGAAAGTATTTCATGTGATGGTGTAAATGTTGGAACATTTCATTCCATAGGCGCTCGTATGTTAAGAATGCATATCTCTTCATTAGAGCAAGGATACAATTCCAGTTTTACTATTTACGATACTTCCGATCAAAAATCTGTTATCAAAGAAGTGATTGATAGCTTAAATCTTTCAGAATTTAAAGAGCTTAATGTAAGCTTCTTAAAAGCACAAATTGATAAGTTTAAAAATGATAATCTTTCCATCAAAAAGATTGAGGATAGAGCTCAAACTTTTGAAGATGAAAAAATTGTTGAAGTCTATAAAGCTTATTGTGAAAAATTAAAGTCAAATAATGCTCTAGACTTTAATGATTTACTGCTTCTACCAATCCGATTATTAAAAGAAAATGCTAAGATTTTGAATTTTTACCAAAATACATGGAAGTATGTTTTAGTAGATGAGTTTCAAGATACTAATTCACCGCAATTTGAGATTGTTGCTCTTTTGGCTGGAAAGCATCAAAATATTACTGTTGTAGGAGATGACGACCAGTCCATTTATGGTTGGAGAGGTGCAAATATTGATAATATTTTAACCAATTTTCAAGATACTTTTTCTAAAAATATTGAAATAAAACTTGAAAAAAATTATAGATCAACTCAACGAATTTTAGATGGTGCATGGTCTGTTGTTTCCAATAATAAAAACAGAGCTGAAAAGAAATTAGAAGCTACTAGAGGTAAAGGGGAGAAAATTTCACTTATTTCAGCAGGAAGCGATGAGGAAGAATCAAACGCTATATGTGACTCAATTAAATCAGAAATAAAACTTAATAAGAGTTCATTTAAAGACTTTGCAGTGCTGTATAGAACAAATGCACAATCTAGATCTATAGAGCAAGCTATGGTAAAAGAAGGATTGCCTTATAATATCGTTGGCGGAACAAAGTTTTATGATCGAAAAGAAATTAAAAATGTATTAGCATACTTAACTTTAGTTGCTAACAGCAATGACGACATAGCGCTCAAGCGCATTATAAACTTTCCAGTCAGAGGAATTGGAGAAAAATCAATAAATATGTTTGTTGATTTAGCAGAAAAAAAGAAAATATCACTTTTTGATAGTTTGGAGTTTTGTAGAGACTTAAAGCTTAGAGGTAAGCAGCAGGATTCAATTGAAGGCTTTCATTCTTCAATTAAAAAATTCAGTAGTTTATTGGAAACTCTTGACCCAAAAGAGCTTCTAAGAACATTGCTTGAAGAGTTTAATATTGAAAATTATTACAAAAATAATCCGGTTGAGCAAGATCGTTATGATAATATACAAGAGCTTAAATCTTCTGTTGACAAATTTTCTGATCAAGTCGGTGGAAATCTAAAAGACTTTCTTCAAGAAATATCATTATTTACTGATATAGATGATTGGGACGATAAAGAGAATTCTATAACATTGATGACTGTTCATGCAGCTAAAGGTCTTGAGTTTTCCACCGTATTTGTTGCAGGTTTAGAACAAGGTCTTTTTCCATTAGTAAGAATTGATGATGGACCTGATCAAATGGAAGAGGAAAGAAGGTTGTTTTATGTCGCAGTAACTAGAGCCATGAATCAGGTATATCTTTTAAATGCAAAATTTAGAAGAAGGTTTGGAGCTATGAACACCACTTCGTTTGTTCAGTCAGATTTTTTAAACGAAATAGATGAGAGTGTTGTTAAAGTGAAATCTTATAAATCTGTTTATACTAGAAGAATTGTTGGAAGCGGTAAGAAGAAACAAATTCAAATATCTAGAACCGTTACAGAGTTTGATGACTTTAAAATTGGAGATCAAGTTCAACACAATCTTTTTGGTGTTGGTACCATACTTGTTTTGAGTGGATCTGGAGAAAATCAAAAAGTCGGTGTTGAATTTGATGACGGATTAAGAAAAAAATTAATTGTTAAATACGCGCGTTTAAAAAAAATAGATTAAAAAATCAATTTAGTGTAATTTGATATATGCAAAATTTAATACCATGTAGATTTCATATTGAGGTTAAGACTGTTCTTAAAACTGAAGGTTTGAGAGCTACCAAACAAAGGCTTGATATATGGGATGAGCTATGTTCAACTGAAAATCATCGTGACATAGAAACAATTCTTGTAGACCTCAAAAAAAATAAGATTAATGTTTCAAGGGCAACATTGTATAGGACTATTGATGTTTTTGTAAAACATAATCTTTTGAAAAAAATTACTCTTGATAGTGGAAAATTTCTTTATGAACATAATAAAAAAACAATTACTCCAGAACATGATCATATAGTCTGCGATGATTGTGGAGAAATCTTCGAATTTTATGACAATCAAATTTCTTCAATCGAAAAGAAAATTGCTGATGACTTAAATATGAGTCTTACAAAACGCGTCCATCAATTATCTGGTACCTGTAAAGATAATAAATGTGCGCATTCGAAAAATTAATTAAATGAAATCCATTCTTATCTCACATATGGTAGCTGATATGAAGCTTCAAGGTTTTTATTTATGCTTAGAAAAAAAATCTCTTAAGAAAAAAGATGGATCAGCTTACTTAAATTTATTATTGCAAGATAAATCTGGATTTATTAGAGCAAGAATTTGGGATAATGTACCAAAGCTTTCTAAAAAATTTAATAACGGTGATCCTGTAGCAATAAGTGGTACAACATATCAATATGGAGAAAATGTATTAATTAAAATCGATAATATTTCTCGAGCAGATGAAAAAAAATATAAAAAGTATGGATTCGAATTTTCTGATTTAATCCCACTGTCTAAGAAAAACCCAAATGAGCTATGGAAAGAGTTGGCTAGGGAAGTAAACTTAATTTCAAAAAGTCATTTAAAAAAAGTCACTAAAAATATTTTAAAAGATCATAAAGAAAAATTTAAAATTTACCCTGCAAGCATTTCATATCATTATAATTATCAAAATGGATTAATTGAGCAAACAGTATCGCTTTTAAAGGTTGCAAAGCATATTGGTTCCCACTATAATATTGATATAGATTTATTAATTTCAGGGGTATGTCTTCATCAGATTGGTAAGCTTTACTCAATAAATCTTGGTTCATCAATTTCTAAGTCAAGTCATAAGATTTTAGTTGGAAATGCTATTATTTCAAGAGATATCGTTAATAAATATATTTCGGAAGTTAGAAATTTTCCGGAGGATGATAAGCTTAGTTTGGAACATCTAATTCTATCTTACCAAGGTAGAAAAGAATGGCAAAGCCCGGTAGAGCCTCAGACGATTGAAGCAATATTGTTGCACTCAATAAATTTTATAGACTCTAAAATTAATTTTATGAGCAGAGATGAATTATAAGAAAATTTATTTTTCATTTTTTTTTCTATCCTCAATTGTATTTTCACAGGAAAATATTCCTTTTGATATATCCAAGCAATTTGCAATTCCTCTTGAAAATAGTCAGCTAATTTGGAATTCAGATTTATTTTTTGAAAATTTATTGATTGATAGATCTTCAAAAAATTTTAATAATAAATTTGAAAAATTAAATTTTGAAGAGCTTCCTGAAGATTCATCTTATGTTAAAAGTAAATTTATCTATGAATTTGGTGACTATGGTTTTGATAAATTGAGAGTTGGATTAAAAAAACATTCTGAAAATCAAAAATTTAAATTTACAGGATCAAAGAAAAGTTATTTTGGTCAATATTCAGAATTTGCAAATGCTGAAAATCCTCCATTAAGCTTATTTTATAAGATTGATTATTCAAGAAATTTTGAAAAAAATAAATTTTATTCTTCTGTAGGATATTTTAGAGAAGAATCTCAATTCAATTTTAATTCTACGGAGTTTGATTCATCATTAAACAATGAATTTTCTGATTTTTTATCTTTAACAATTGGAAATAATTTTATTAAAAATGATTATATTTTTGACTTACAATTAAATCACATAAGTAAATCTGAATCTCTTGTTCTAAGCCAATATGTAATCAATAATAAATATGATTTAGAAAGAAATAGATTTAAGGCTTCAGTTCAAAAAAATAATTTTTTTGCTCTAAATGTTATTATAAATAATAGTTATTATTTTGATGAAAGATCTTTAAATGGATTTTCTTTAAATACTCTATCTATCGCTGGTCAATATCATAACTTTCCAAAACCTAAAGGAAGTTCTTATCCAGTTGGTGAATTTGTTTATGGTATTGATTTGATTGAAGACAGTGTTAAGCCAAATATTTATTACAGAAATATGTTTGGAAATCTTGATATAGTTTTTAAAACAAGAAATCAACATTCCATGGTTCTTTTTGATGTTTATGATTTTTTAGGTAATGGAAGATATAGTGCTAACGAAATTGAGGAATGGAAAAATTTATCACTTACTTATTACTTTCCTACAAAAACAGATTTTTCATCTTCTTTAAAGTATGTAAAAGCTGATAATTTTATTGTACCTATTGAATTAGGGGATGTTTTCATTCCTGAAGCTGATAAATATGAATTTGCCAATGATGACATGCTTTCACTTCAGACAAGAGTTGAATTTCCATTTAAGTATGGCATAATCAACTTTAATCATTCTTATAATTTTTATGATAGTTTAATTAGTTCAAATCGAACCCATACTATGAATATTGATTATCTTTATAATCTATCATTTATAAAAAATAATTTAGGAATTAATGGAAAATTAAGTCTCCAGTATATTTCTAAAAATAATTCAAACTATGGCTTTAATTATTTTACGAATATGCCTGAGAGAAATGATAGCATTGACAATAATGAATATGTAAATATTTCAATAAATACAGAGATTGCAATTTCTGATGTATTATTAACTATTCGACTTCAAAATGCATTAGGAAGACTGTTTTCAGATGAAGACTACTCATTAGATAATCATGAATTTTTTAATCCAATGAGCAGTCTATTAACATTTGGTATTATTTGGGAATTTGATGATTAAAGCTGGTATTCAATTGTCAAGTTCATACTTCTACCAGGTTCTGGATAATCAATAGTTGAAACATACTCCTCATCCAAAAGATTATCTACAGTCAAATTAGCTTTAATTACATTCTTGTCATTACCTAATACTATATTTTTGGAAAATCCAAAACTTAATAATCCATAAGATTTATCATTTACTTGATCTGCCCAATCAGATCCATATTGTAAAATTCTTTCTCCTGTTAATTTATAATTTAACGAAAGGTTAGTAGAACTATTTTGTTTAAAAATAAGTAATAAGCTTGCTGAAGAATCAGGCACATAAAGTAGTTTTTTATCCATATCTTTATCCAAAGAATCATAAAGATTGTATGTTAGTTGCATTTGCACTCTTGAAAACTCTTTTAAGTATTGCAAATTATATGATGCTCTTTCAGCTGAAGATACATTAATTGGAACATATTTAAAGGATTCATTAGGTTGCCATAATATTAAATTTTTATAATCTTTAAATGAGGCAGTTAATTTTATTTTACCTAAAGAAGATTGATTTGAAGCAGAAATAGCCATGTATTCACTTTCTTCTGGTTTCAGTTCAGGGTTTCCTCCGCTATATAATCCATCCGGCCAAAATAAATCGTTCATTGTTGGAAATTGAAATGAAGATCCAATATCTAAATTAAAATCAAATGAACTATTTGAATTATTAAACTTATTTAGAGCTTCAAAACCTAGATTATAGGTAGATTTTTCATTTTCCTCTCTTGAATCAAATCGTAAAGAAGGTGATATCTTAAAATCTGATTCAAGATTAACATAATTACCTGTTATTGATAAAGAAGTCGTTTTAAGCTCACGCTTTGCTAAATCACTACTATCTACTCTTTCAGTTTTTTGATTAAATGCAGCTTCATAATTGAGTGATTCTGATATTAATTTTTTACCTTTTAGACCAAAAGAAGTGTAATCTAAATTATGTTCACTTAAAACAGGAAAAGCTGAATTTGAATCATCGTAAACCTGATCATTGCTTGAGCGATTCATTTGCACTTTCAAAGAACCTTTATCAAAAAACTTGTTAAAGGAAAGTGCAAATAATTCAAAATCATCTGTTCTAGTTGCATTGGGTGAAGGAAAACTTGTACTTCCTGATGCTCCGCGCGTATTTTCAGTTTTTAATGACAGTATATTGACAATAAAATCATCACTTACTACAAACTGTCTATCCATCGATAAGAAAAATTGATCTAAATAATTATTAGATCGTTTAACTTGTTCACCATTTGAATTTTTGTATTTATAATCTCCATCATAAGATGTTTGTGAAAAAATTATATTTCTTTTTGATGTTTTTCTATCAAATGAATAGTTAGCTCCAAATTGTGAAAATCCGAAATCTCCAACACCATAGAAAACATTGTTATTTTGTATGCTATTATTAATATCAATCGATCCATCAATAGATCCCGATCCATATTTGGTTCCAGAATTGAGTTTGTAGTTTATAGCTTGTAAAGCAAATGATGGTAAAGTAGAAAGATCTGCTTGTCCGTTCATAGCATCTGTTAAATCAATTCCATTGAAAAGCACTTTGGTGTGTCTAGCATAACCACCATTAAATGATGCTGATGTAACACCGGCATAACCCCCATATGTCCTCATTTCTAGTGAAGGAATTTGGTTTAAAGATCCACCTCGGGAATATGTTCCTAAGTTATTATAAGATGTCTTATTTCGTAGATATTCATTCTCATTTTTACCGTAAACATCTACTGTTTCAAGCGAAACATTGTCAAAAAGCATTGTGACATATTTTGCTAATCTTTGATTTGGTTTGATAGTTATGCTTTTGAATCCAATTCTTTTAAAAAGAACATCAGATTCTTTATTAAGACTAATTGTAAATCCACCATTGTCATCCGACATAGTCCAATTTGTTATTTCTGATTTTGAATTAATTTCCTCAATGATTACATGAGAAATTGGTTCTCCTGAAATATCTTTCACAACACCTGAAAAAGATTGGGCAAAGAGATTACACAAGATAAAAACAAAAAATATATATGATTTTTTTATCATACTTTCCTCCGAAGTTTCATTATTTTATTTTTGTAAATAAGGTCTCCTGGCTTATACCTAAAAGCGACTTAACTCCTTCTCCAACATTGTTGAATGGATTTTGTTAAATCTCAGTATTTACAGTAGCGGGGACTGCTAAAGATTTTCACTTTATTCCCTACATTTACTATAAAAACTTTAAAGTTTATTTTGTACAATGTAAATGATTATTTATAAATTGCTGTATGTCTAATAAAAATTCAAACAATCTAAATGATTTAACACTCATATTAAATGCTAGTTATTTACCTTTAGGAATTTGTAATTCAAAGCGGGCAATTTGTTTATATTTTTTAAATAAAGTAGATATCCTTATGAATTATGATCATCATATACATTCGCCTTCAATGCAGATGAAAGTTCCAAGTGTAATTAAATTGAAAAAGTATGTTTCATTTAACAGCTTAGATATTGTCCTTAATAGAAAAAATTTGCTCATGCGTGATCATTCTTCATGCCAATATTGTGGCTCAAAATCAAACCTTACAATTGACCATATTATACCAAAGCAAAAAGGCGGTAACGATTCATGGGAAAATCTAATAATTGCTTGTTCTCCATGTAATTCAAGGAAAGGTAATAGATCTCTTGTAGAGGCAAATATGAAGTTGATGAAAGCTCCAAAAAAACCAAATAGATTTATGTATTTTAATCAATATATTTGTCAGAAGAACGAAGGTTGGAAAGAATACCTTTTCTATAATAAAAATTAAAAAATGAAAAAAAGAATTTTAAGCGGTGTACAGCCCTCCGGGCAGCTTCATATTGGAAATTATTTTGGTATGATCAAAAGAATGATTCAATTTCAGGATGATTCTGATTTATTTTGTTTTGTTGCAAATTACCACTCAATGACTTCTATAAATGATAAAGCCAAAATTGAACATAATACCAAAGAGGCTTTTATTGATTTATTGGCTCTTGGGATAGACGCTGAAAAATCTACATTTTGGGTACAATCTCATGTGCCTGAAGTAACTGAATTAGCTTGGATTTTATCGAATTATTCTTCAGTAGGCTTGATGCAAAGGTCAACTTCTTTCAAAGATAAAATTGCAAACGGTTTAAAACCTAATATGGGATTATTTTCATATCCAATTCTTATGGCATCAGATATTCTTCTATTTCAATCTGAAATAATACCGGTTGGTAAAGACCAAAAGCAACATCTAGAAATGACCAGAGATATTGCAACAAAGTTTAATAATACTCATGGAGATATTTTTGTTTTACCTGAAGCAGAGATTGATAGCGTAAATGATATTATAGTTGGAACAGATGATCAAAAAATGAGTAAATCTTATAATAATACTATACCAATTTTTGCAGAAAATGATGTTATCAAAAATCAAGTAATGAATATAGTTACAGATTCTGCTGGATTAAATGATCCAAAAGACAAAGATACGCCTTTATTTAAGATTTATTCTTTGTTTTTAAATGATGAATCTAAAAAAGAACTTTCTGATAGATATGATTCTCCTGGTTTGAAATATATGGATATTAAAAATGAGTTAATTGATACTATAATTAACTTTTTTGAATCAAATAAATCAAAAAGAGAGCTATTGCTTGAGAATAAGGATGAAGTAAATCAAAAAATGATTTTAGGGCAAAATAAAGCTAGGAAAATTGCACAAAAGACTCTTCATAGTGTTAAAAGCGCAGTTGGTTTACTTTAAATGTTTAATATAAAGTTAGAAAACTTTGAAGGACCACTTGACCTACTTTTATATTTTATTAAAAGAGATAAAATAGACATTTATGACATTCCAATTACTCAAATTACAAATGAATATATTTCTGTAATAGATGAAGCTAAAACACTAGATGTCTCAATTGCTGGTGAATTTTTATTTATGGCATCAATGTTATTAAGAATTAAAACTCAAATGTTACTACCAAGGCAAGTAGATGAGGAGTCTTTAGATATTGATGATCCTAGAATAGATTTAGTTGCTCAGCTCCTTGAATATAAAAAATATAAAAATATAGCGAATAAGCTCAAAAACTTACATTTTGAAAATAAAGATACTTTTTTCAGGTCATCTCCAAAAGTTTTATATGATCAATCTCCAGACTTATCTGATTTTCTAGACGAAGTCACTTTATTCGATATATCAAAAATTTTTAAAGAAGCGATTGAAAATGCTCCAACCCAAGATTCTTTTGAGATATACAGAGAGACTGTTTCTTTGCAAGAGCAGAAAGATTTTATTCTTCAAGGACTGAAAGCAAACAAAATCTTATCTTTAAAGAAGCTTGTTAAAAAACTTGAAACAAAAATCGAAATTATTGTTACATTTCTTGCGTTATTAGAAATGATAAAGCAGTCTGAAATTATTTGTTTACAGAAAGAAAGCTTTAAAGATATTGAAATTAAATTAATTGTTGCTGAAGCATGAACAAAAATCAAAAAATTATAGAGTCACTTTTTTTTGTTACTACTGTCCCCTTGGTTCAAAAAGATATTGTAAAGGTTTTCGGAAAAGATGATGCACCAGATTTAGAACAAGAAGTCTCAAACCTTAATAGTTTTTATGAAAAAAGCTCATTCTATATTAAATCAATTGGAGATGGATTTATGATGGTAAGCAAGAAAGACTTTGAGCCATATATATCCAAATTAATTCCATCAAAAAAACTAATGCTTTCAAATGCTGCATTAGAAGTTTTAGCAATCATTGCTTATAAACAACCAATATCAAGAATAAATATAGAATCAATTAGAGGAGTTGATTGCAAGGGTGTATTAAAAAATTTATTGTCGAAAAATCTTATAAAAATTCAAGGTAGAGATGATTCGATTGGCAAAGCATTGCTTTATAAAACTACCGATGATTATTTAAAGCATTTTGGTATAAGCAATCTAAGCGAAATGCCTACACCAGATGAAGTTTCAGAATTGGTTGAAGCTGAAGATCTATCATAATGAAACTTTTTAAAGCCATTTGCTCATCAGGCGAGCTTTCAAGAAGAAAATCAATTGATGCTATTCAGGAAGCAATGGTTACAGTTAATGGCCATCTTATACTCGATCCATTCATAGATATTCAATCTGAAGATGATATTAGACTTGATAACAAAAAAATTAAATATAATATAGATTTAACTACGATTTTATTAAACAAGCCTTCAGGATATTTATCAACCAAATCAGATGAAAAAGGTAGAAAGACCATATTTGAATTGGTTCCAAAGAATCCTCCATTGAATCATGTTGGAAGATTAGATAAAAATACAACTGGAGCTATTCTGCTCACTAATGACGGAAATCTCTCGCAATTTTTAATGCACCCTAAAAACAAGATTGAAAAAGAGTATATCGCTATTACAGATAAATATTTAAGTGAAAAAAACATTAATAGACTTCGAAAAGGAATTTTTATAGGATCTAATCAAAAAGGAAGGGCTAAAATTGCTTCTCAAGATTTAAATAAAGGCCGAGTTGAGGTTTCAATGATTTTAAAACAAGGAAAAAAGAACGAGATTAGAAGAATTTTTAAATTTCTTGATTTAAATTTAATATCTCTTAAAAGAATAAGAATCGGAGAAATTAAGTTATCAAATCTAGCAGAAGGTAGCTGGAGAAATCTCTCAAAGAAAGAACTGAATTTTTTATCCAAAATTCAGTCATAATTTATAAAAACTAAACATCTTGGTATTTCTCTTTAGAAAAACTAACTTTCGTGGCATTTATGGTGATTACTATTGATGGAGCTGCGGGAGTTGGTAAAACATCGACTGCCAAAGAAATAGCAAAAAGGCTAGGATACCAGTATTTCGATACAGGTGCCATGTACCGTGCTGTTACATTTTTTTTTATAAAAAAGAATGTTGATTTATCATCAAATAGTCAAGTAGTGGAATCATTGAAAGCCATAAAATTGCAAATAGACTTTTCATCTGAAAGTGAAATGCAAATTTTTTTAGGTGAAGAGAATATTAGCTTGAAAATTCGTAGTCAAGAAGTTACTAGTAAAGTTAGTGCTGTAAGTGCACTAAAAGATGTAAGAGAAATGATGGTTAAAATTCAAAGATCTTTTACTGAAAGTGGTAATTTTGTTGTTGAAGGTAGGGATATTGGTACAGTTGTATTTCCTGATGCTAAATATAAATTTTATCTTCAAGCAGATTATGATATTAGAGCAAAAAGAAGGTTGGTAGATTTTGAAAAAATAAATGAAGCCAAAAATATTAACGAAATTAAAGAGGATTTGGAAACAAGAGATAAGTACGATAGTACTCGTAAACTATCTCCATTAAAGAAACCTGAAGATGCAATTATAATTGACACAACTCTTTGTTCTTTTGAAGAGCAGGTTAATCAAATCTTGAAACATATAGAGAAATAAAATGAACGATAAATTAAATGACATAGTTAAAGAAAATATTGAAGATACTTCTGCTGATGAAGCAAAATTAGAAGAATCTGTTGTTGAAGAAACAGTTGCAGAAGAAGCTGTAGTAGAAGAATCTTTTGTTGAAGAAACAGTCATTGAAGAAGCTGCAGTTGAAATTCTAGAACCAAAAGATGAAGAACAAAAATCTTCATCAGATAATAAAAAAATTATTAAAAATTATTTAAGTAAGGATTTATTTGCTGATATCAAAAGGATATCTTTTACTGATGATCAACCTGAAGATAATGAAAAAACATTATCTGAAGAATATCAGGGAACATTTAATGATATTTCTGAAAACCAAATAATATCCGCTAAAGTAATTGGAATTAGCGACAGTGATGTTATGGTGGATATTGGATTTAAATCTGAAGGTTTAATTAGTCGTTCAGAATTTGATAATAAAGATTTACCTGAAATAGGCTCAGATATTGACATATTTTTAGAAAAATTTGAGGACACCGATGGTAATATTACTCTTTCAAAATATAAAGCTGATTTCATTAAAAGATGGGATGAATTAAAGCATTTCTGTGATAGCGGTGAGCCAGTAAGTGGTAAAATTATCAAGAGAGTTAAGGGTGGACTAGTAGTTGACCTCGGTGTAATTCAGGCTTTCCTACCAGGCTCGCAAGCAGATGTTCAACCAATTAAAAATTTCGATGACTTAGTTGGCAAGGAATTTGATTTCCAGATTGTCAAAGTTGATGAGATGAGAAAGAATTTAGTTGTTTCAAGAAAAGCTATTTTAGAAGAATCGCTAAATGAGAAAAGACAAGAGTTAATGACCAAAATAGAGATTGGTGCTCAACTTGAAGGTATTGTAAAAAATATCACTGACTTTGGTGCTTTTGTAGATCTTGGTGGAGTTGATGGATTAATCCATATTACTGATTTTTCTTGGGGAAGAATTAACCACCCATCGGAAATTGTAGAAATAGGACAAAACATTAATGTTCAAGTAATTGACTTTAATAAAGAAACTTCAAGAATTTCTCTTGGGCTTAAACAATTAGTAGACAATCCATGGGAAACCATTCCAGACAAATTTAAAGTTGGAGATGTTGTCCAAGGAAAAATTGTTAGTATAATGAATTATGGTATCTTTATTGAATTAGAAAAAGGTATCGAAGGTTTAATTCATATTTCTGAAGTGTCATGGACAAAGAATGTTCAAAACCTTCAAGATTCTTATAAAGTTGGAGATTCATTAGAGTCAAAAGTACTTTTTGTTGATTCTGGAGAACAAAAAATTAGCTTAGGAATCAAGCAATTATCTGATGATCCTTGGGAAAAAATCGCAGAACTTGTAACAGTTGGGGATAAGAAATCAGGTACTGTTAATAAAGTCACTAAATTTGGAGCATTTGTTTCATTAACTGACTCATTAGAAGGTTTTGTAAGAACAACTGATTTTCATTGGACTAAAAACCCATCTCATCCAAAAGAGTTTGTAAATGAAGGTGATTCAATAGAGTATGTAGTTTTAGAAATTTTAGAGAAAGAAAGAAAAGTCTTATTAAGTGTAAAAGATTTATCTGAAAATCCTTGGGAAGATATTGTAGCTAAATTTAACTCTGGAGATAAAATTAAAGGTTCATTTGAAAAGATGAATGATTCAGGCATTGTTATTAAATTAGATGATGAAATCGAAGGTTTAATACCAATGAATAAGATATCTAAAGATCAAAAGAAGAATATAGTAAGTACCTTAAATGAGGGGGATTCTTTAGATTTGCTTGTAGTTGAGGTTAAGTCAGATGATAAGAATATCACCTTAATGCTTGATGAATCAAATGTTGACGATTAATACAACAAAGTTCAAAAGGATTGCTTATTCTTTTGTCATAGCTTTTGTCTTTTGGTTTTTTATAAAAAGTGAAGAATCATATACTGTCAATGTGGATATCCCATTAGTTGCTAGAAATCTTCAAGAACAAAAAACTTATAAGGAAGAAGTTCCAGAAAGTATTTTTGTCACTTTAAAAGGTTCAGGTAGATCATTCATATGGTTGAGATTATTCAGCAATTTTTATTCTGACGATTTTAAATCAGTAATAGATTTAAGCAGCATAACAGATGAATATAATTTTCAACTTGATTCATATTATAAAGAAAACCCAGAAAAAATAGTTTTACCATCTTCTCTTGATTTAGAATTTGTAGAAGTTTTAAGTCCTAGAAATATTCAAATAAAACTACAGAGATATATGGTTAAAAAAGTACCGATTCAATCTCAAATATTGGTATCTACTGAGCCAGGATATATTGCTTTAGAGGGAGTATTTATCCCAGATTCAATTAGTATTGGAGGTCCTGAAGAAGCTGTTAATGATATTGATTTTGTGTATACTGAAAAGGATACATTATCAAACTTAGTAGCTTCATTAAATGGAAGTTGGACAATAATGAATCCAAATAAATTAGTTAGTTATGATCCTAAAAAAGTTGATGGATTAATCAATGTACAACCAATAAGCGAAACCATTGTTACCAGTATTCCTGTCCAATTAATTAATAAGCCTGTCGATGTAAATGTTTTTGTTAACCCAGCAACAGTTTCATTGACTATCGTTGGAGGGCTTGAACAAATTGCTAATATTGTTCCTGAAGATATTGATGTAATTATTGACTTTGATTACTGGAATTCCGATAAACAATTTTATTCGCCATCAATTAAACTGCCTGAATATTTAATTGAATGGAAAGATTTATCTCCAAACAATTTAGAAATTTTAGTTATTAAAGAAATTAATTGATTATTCTTGGCATAGAAACATCATGTGACGAAACCGGAGTTGCTCTATGCAGTAACTTTGAAATTTTATCAAGTTTTACTAAAACCCAATCTATCCACCAAAAATATGGTGGGGTAGTTCCTGAAATTGCTTCGAGAGAACATGAAAAATATTTACCAAGTATTACTAACAAGGTTCTAAAAGATGCCAATAAATCATTTAAGGATATTGATGCTATTGCTGTTACAAATGGACCAGGTTTAATGGGCTCCCTATTATCAGGAATTAGTTTTGCTAAAGGCATGGCTCAAGCTTTAAATATTCCAATAATTCCAATCAATCATTTAGAAGCACATTTAAACTCTGTATTTATTGAGCATAATGAGCTTGAAGCACCTTTTATCAACCTTTTAGTTTCTGGTGGTCATACACAATTATGGCTTGTAAAAAATATGTTTGAATATGAGCTTCTTGGAGAAACTTTAGATGATGCATGTGGAGAAGCATTTGATAAAGGAGCTAAGAAAATGAATCTTAATTATCCAGGAGGTCCCGAAATTGAAAAGCTTGCAAAAAACGGTAATAGAAGTTTAATAAATTTTCCTAGGCCAATGTTACATGATGATTCATTTAATTTTAGTTTTAGTGGATTAAAAACTGCATTAATCAACTGTGTTGATAAAGATAAATATAACTTTGAAGATATTGCAGCTAGCTACCAAGAGGCGATTGTTGACACATTAATTACAAAATTTGATAATGCTCTAAATAAATTCTCCGCAAATTCTGGTATTATTTGTGGAGGTGTTGCTGCTAATAAAAGATTGAGAGAAAAGCTAAGCAACCTAGACAAAAAAATTATTTATCCTTCCATGAAATATTGTACTGATAATGCTGATATGATTGCCTTTCTAGCGGAACATAAAATTAAAAATAAAAAAGTTAATTATGATGAAGATTTCAGCGCATATTCAAGAGGAATGATTGTTTAATGAAATATTTAAAATATTTTACAAAATACATAATTATAAGTTTTATTTTTTTCATTTCTTGCTCAAAAAATGAAGAAAATTTTGTTGAGGCTAATGACTTGAATATAGGTAGTGATAAAGTTTTTCCTGAAAAAGTAATTGATTTATCCATTGAAAACATTTTGATTTATCCAAATCAACTTGATGAGAATTCCATTTATATAGATATAGAGATATCTAACAAAAATGAAGGTCAAGGAGAAGTTCAAATTGCATTGCTTAATGATGGAAAACTAGTAGCATCTAATCCAGTAATTATATCCAATGATAAAAGTACTTATTATCAATCTTTTTTGGTTTCTGAAAATATAAATTTTGAAAAGAATTTTAAAATTGAAATCTCTGCATTGCAAGGCGAAGATAACATCAAGAATAATAGGCATACTTTTGAAAGCAATTTGAAGATTAAAAAACCAAAAATTGCAATCTTGTCTGGAAAATTAAATCTTAATACACCATACATAATAAACAATGTTAATGCGGATTATGATCATTTTTATCCAAATCCCTTGAACAAAAATTTAGACATTACAAATTTTTGGTTTACAAAATATGATATAATATTATTAGATAATTTTCCGGTCAAGCCAGTTTCTGATAAATGGCTAAACTTATTTCTAAAGAAAATCATTTCCGAAAAAAGTTCGTTAGTAATGAATTCCAGATTAGATCAAGATGTTAACGTATTAAAGAATTTTTTCCCAATTTTTGGTTTTGAATATAAAGATGATATTGATTTGAATGATTTCAATAAGTACTCCAGATATAAGAGTAAATCTTTCAAATCATCATTTATTTCAACTAACAATTTATTTGATACTTCGAAAAATGAAATTTCAGAATTAAATAATATAATAGATTGGATTTTAAAAGATTCTGATATCAAATATTCATTTTATGTTGCCAATTTAAATAGTAAAAAAAATGATTCAATCTTTATATATGGATTTTCAAATATTGTTGACTCTGAAATTAAAAGTATTGAAGCTGAAGTGCTTAAGAATGGACAATTAATTTCAACAATCACGTTTTTATTTAATCCTGTTTCAGGATACTATTTTAGTCAATTTGAAGCAATTGATGTTGGAGATTATGTTTTAAACATTAAAGACAATAATACATTAATTGATACTATAAATGTTAACATATACAATTAAATGAGTAAATTCCCAAATGCTTGATATTAAAAAGATAAGAAATAATCCTGACAAAGTTCTAAAATCTCTCAAAAGAAAAGATAATAATATTTCAATTGATAAAATTTTAAAAATTGATGCTGAATTAAAAGTTTTAACAACAGAGCTGAATGATCTTCAGGCAAACCAAAATAGTAAGTCAAAAGAAATTGGGCTTTTAAAGTCAAAAGGGGAATCTGCAGAGGGTACTTTTTCTGACTTGAAAGTTTTATCAGAAAAGATTAAGAATCTTGAAAAGCAGCAAAGAATTCTTTCTTCTTCTTTGAAAAAAGAGTTATTAGAAGTTCCAAACATCCCACATTTATCATCTCCACACGGTGCTGACAGTAAAGATAATGTTATTGTTCATGAAAATAATTCAAACAGAAAATTTAATTTTGACTTAAAGAATCATATTGATATTGGAACTGAGCTAGGTATTCTTGATTTTGAAGTTGCAGCTAAGATGTCTGGAAGTGGTTTCCCTCTTTACAAGGGCAGAGGAGCCTTACTTGAAAGAGCTTTAATTAATTTTATGATAGACTATCATTTAAAAAATTTCAATTACACAGAGTTTTTTACTCCATTTTTAGTAAAACCAGATTCAGCAATAACTACTGGACAGCTTCCAAAATTTTCAGAAGATATGTATCATATTGAAAAGGATGACCTTTATTTAATTCCTACTGCAGAAGTATCTTTAACCAATATTCATAAAGATGATATTTTATCCTTAAGTGACCTACCTAAATATTATCTAGGCTATTCAGCTTGTTTTCGAAGAGAAGCTGGATCTTATGGCAAAGACACAAAAGGTTTATTAAGAGTTCATCAATTTAACAAAGTTGAGCTAGTTAAATTTGTAGAACCAAAAAATTCTTACAATGAGCTTGATTCTTTAGTAAAGCAAGCAACAAAAATTCTTGATATGTTAGAACTTGATTATAGAGTTATAGAATTGTGTGATGGCGACCTTAGCTTTGCAGCTTCTAAATGTTTTGATCTTGAAGTTTGGGCTCCAGGAGAACAAAAATGGTTAGAAGTTTCTTCCTGTAGTAATTTTGAAGATTTTCAAGCTAGAAGAGGAAATATCAGGTATAAAGATTCTGATGGAAAAACTGATTTTATTCATACACTAAATGGTTCAGGTTTAGCAACTCCGAGAATTTTTGCTGCATTACTTGAAACTCACCAGAAAGAAAATGGAAGTGTTGAAATTCCAGAATGTCTTCAGCCTTATATGGGAATTTCGGAGATAAAATAATTGCGAATTTTATGGATTTATTTTAATCTTATTTTTTGGACGTTATTGTTTGGTCTTGGTTCTTTTTTTACCATTTTAATTACAGAAAAAAAGAAAAATTTTAAGTTTTTTGGAATTATTTGGGGCAAAACTTTATCATTTATTTTCAATGTTAAACTTGTTACAAAAGGTAAAGAAAAACTTCAAGACAAAAACTTTATATTTGCAGCTAATCATGCCTCTTTGATAGATATCCCTCTCTTGTTAGTAGCAGTAGAAAAGTATACTGTATTTATTGCAAAACATGAATTAAGTAAAATTCCTATTTTTAATTCTATATTAAAAAAAGCAGGTTTTATTTTTGTTGATAGAAAAAATAATGATAGCGCTGTCAGATCAATGAATTATTTGTTAGAAGACATAAAAAAAACTCCAAGATCAGTTGGAATTTTTCCGGAAGGGACAAGAACTAAGGATGGTAACCTTTTGCAGTTTAAAAAAGGAGCAGCTATTTTTGGTATTAATACAAAAATACCTATTGTTCCAATAGCAATATCTGGAACCTATAATTGGTCGCAAAAAAAAATATTCGATTTTTCACAAAGTGTAATAACTTTTGAATTTGGTGAACCACTTATAAGCAAAGACTTTACTTACAACGATAGGGATATGCTTACTCAAAGAATTAAAGATAGCATAGAAAGTATGAAGATAGATTAAAATGAAATTTTTACTAAAAGACAACTATAGTATTATTAATAAACTTAAAACAAGTAGAAAGAAAGTTGTGTTTACAAATGGATGTTTTGATTTATTACATGTTGGTCATATTAGATATTTATCTCAAGCAAAAAAACTTGGTGATATTCTAATTATTGGTCTTAATTCAGATAGATCAGTCAAAATGCTTAAAGGTGAAGATAGGCCAATAAATTCATTTGAAGATAGAGCTACATTGCTTTCAGCGTTAAAGTCGGTTGATTTAGTAATAATGTTTGAGGAACAAACTCCAGAAAATTTAATTAAAGAAATTGTACCAGATATTTTAGTAAAAGGTGGCGATTATAAAATTGAAGAAATTGTTGGATATAAGACAGTAATTGATAATGGAGGTAGAGTTGAAACTTTAAGTTTTTATGATGGCTATAGTAGTACTAACTATATCGATAAAATAAATAAACGCTAACTTGATTATCAAAGCTAATTCAGATAATTTTACAACCTTATGAAATACAATAGATTAATATTATACATTACTATGTCTTCAATGATTTGGGGACAAAACCTTTCTGAAAAACCAAAAAAACCTTTTATGAATACGGATGATATATCCTTCCTCGGATCATCAAACAGAATAACTTCTATCTTAGATGAAGCAAAACAATTCCTTTCAGATGCAATTATTGCTGATGTTAATTCAGATACTGTTGAGGTTGTTTATAATATTAAAAAAGTTTTTGACTTATTATCAGATGTTGAACAAATAGGTGTTAGAGAAGAATTGGACAAAATCGAATTTGAAAAGTTTCAAGATGATTTTGTAAAGATATATACCACAAGATTGAATACTATTGATAGTTCCACTCAAATATTAACAGCTGATTTAATTCGAAGAGATATTGCTGAGATAACATCAGAAAATGAATCAATTGAAATGGGAATGACAAAATTTACTATCATTGATGATAGGGAAGGGCATATTCCATTAGTTACAAACTCTCAAGTTGAAAGTTATATAAGATATTTCCAAGGCAAAGGAAGAAAAGGGTTTAATATTTGGTTGAGAAGATATGTTCAATATAAAGATTTAATGTTACCAATTCTTGAACAGTATGATTTACCGGAAGAATTGATTGTAGTTTCGATGATTGAATCTGGTTTCGATCCAAAAGCTATTTCAAAAGCAAAAGCTGTTGGAATGTGGCAATTTATGTATTCTACAGGAAAGCAATATGGATTAGATAGAAATTGGTATATTGATGAAAGACAAGATCCTATCAAATCAACCCATGCTGCTGCAAAATATTTTAAAGATTTATATAAAGAGTTTGAAGACTGGTACTTAGTTCTTGCAGCCTATAATACAGGACCTGGAAGAGTGAATCGAGCTCTAAAGCTGCATGAAACTTCTGATTACTGGCAATTATACTCATTACCAAAAGATACAAAGAATTATATTCCATACTACTTATCCTCAGCTATTATATTACAGAATCCAGAAAAATATGGATTCAAGATTCCAAAAAATAATCCATTAAAATTTGACGAAGTAGAAATTGAAAAGAGTTCAGATTTGAATGTATTAGCAAAAGCAGCAGGTACAAAAGTCAGCACTATAAAAAAATTAAATCCTGAGTTAAGGCAACCAGCTACTCCTAACAATGGCCCTTACTATCTTAATATCCCTATTGGTAAAAAAGAGTCTTTTTATAAAAATTTTAATGCTATTCCTGATGATGAGAAGTTTGCTGTTCAAAAAGTAGAACATAGGGTTCAAAAAGGAGAAAACTTAATTTCAATTGCTTCAAAATACAGAGTACTTGTTGCAGACTTACAGACAATAAATAATATTTCAAATATTAATAAATTATCTGTTGGGCAAAAGCTTAAAATTCCAGTTAAAGGTGGATTGTATTCTAACTATCCTGAAAAGAAAATTTATAAAGTTAAAAAGGGTGATACGCTTGGTCATATTGCTGAAGATTTTAATACAAGAGCAAGTGAGATAAGAAAGTGGAATAACATGGGTTCAAGTTCAAATATCTATCCTGGTCAAAAATTAACTTTATTTGTTAAAGGTCAACCAGTTAAGGATACTCCTAAGAAAAATGTTTATATTGTCAAATCAGGAGATAATTTGAGTACGATTGCGAAAAACAACAATACTACTGTCTCTCAAATAAAGATTTGGAATAGTATGAAATCTTCGACAATTTATCCTGGACAAAAACTGACAATTTATTTTGAGTAATTAAAACATGATAAAGCAAGATATAGTTGATAACGTAGCTAATGCAACAGGCCTTACAAAGGTGGAAGTTGAAGCAGTGCTCAACGAATCATTTAGTCAAATAATTAAAGCTTTAAGTAATAATGAAAAAATTGAGCTAAGAGGCTTTGGTACATTTAGCGTAAAGCATAGGTTGCCGAAAAAAGCAAGAAATCCAAAAACTGGAGATCCTATTTTTTTACCTGAAAGATATGTTCCAGTTTTTAAGCCATCAAAGCTAATGAAGAAGACAGTAAACGAAAAATTAATTGAATATTAAGGAGCAATAGATGCCTTGCGGTAAAAAAAGAAAAAAAAGAAAAATGAATACTCATAAACGTAAAAAACGTTTAAGAGCAGATAGACATAAGAAAAAAAATAGATAGATAAAATGCAAGTCAAGAGTTTTGCTATATGGGCTAATGCTGAAAAAAAACAAGTTCCAGCATTAGTCCAAAGTACTTTGAAATGGGCAAATGACAATAATCTTGAAGTTCATTTAGCCGATCGATTAAAAAGTATTGATATCGATACCGATGTCTCATACTTTTCTTCACAAAAACCACCAGAAGTAGATTTTCTTTTATGTTTTGGTGGAGATGGAACACTTATATCTGGTGTTCGAATTTTTTCTAATCCGACAGTACCTGTTTTAGGAGTACATCTAGGAGGATTAGGCTTTTTGGCTCAAATTACTCCAGAGGTACTAATTGATAAGCTTGATTGTGTTAAGAATGGTGAATTTAAAATTCAAGATAGATTAGTCTTATCTGCAAAAATATCTGGTAATAATAGATCATTTTATGCAGTAAATGATTTTGTAGTTCAAAATGAAACTTCATTTAGAGTTACTTCTTTATCATTATTTATAGATGATCAGCATGTAAGTGATTATAAATCAGATGGAATTATAATAAGTACTCCAACAGGATCAACCGCTTATTCTTTGTCCTCTGGTGGGCCAATCGTTCAACCAGATGTTTTTTCAATTATAATAACACCAATTGCTCCTCACTCTTTAACATCGAGACCACTAGTACTACCTTCAGATGTGGAAGTAGAATTTAGATTTAATCAAGATTCAGAAAATAATCTTAAATTAATTGCTGATGGACAAAATATTATAAATTTTACTAAGGATTCTACAGTAAAATTATCACAAGCCAAGCACCATTTAAAATTTATTACTTTTAAAGATTACAATTACTATGAGACCCTTAAGAAGAAAATGATTTGGGGTAAAAGAGGTTCATAAAAAGAGGAATTAAAATGTCAAAAAAAATATCAAAAAATCAGATTCAGGAATTGAGAAATAAGTTTTCTAATGATAATCATATTAAAGTAGTTCGAAATGCAATGATTAAAACTAATTCAAATGAACTTTCAATGGATTGGGAAAAATATCGCAAAATTGATCACTCATTTTCTCATGTTATTTCAGGCGAGATGCCTGCTACCAATCAAAAATCAAGCGGAAGATGTTGGGGTTTTGCTGGACTCAATCTCTTTAGAGTTTATTTAGGTAGAAAGCATAATTTGAAAGATTTTCAGTTTTCACAAAGTTATTTTATGTTTTGGGATAAGCTTGAAAAAGCTAATTATTTTCTAGAATCAATCCTATCTACCGTCGAAGAAGATTTTGATAGTAGAATTGTTATGCATTTACTCCAAACCCCAACGGAAGACGGTGGACAGTGGGATATGTGGGCAAACTTAATTAAAAAATATGGTGTAATTCCTCAAGCTGAAATGTCAGAATCTTTTTCATCCAGTCAATCAGCAGAAATGAATAAAATGCTAGCTAGAAAGCTCAGAGAAAATGCTCATGATCTCCGTAAAGAGTACTCTGAAGGCGCTTCAAGTGAAATATTGAGTGAACTAAAAAACAAAATGATCGAAGAAATTTTCAAAATGCTTACAATGCATCTTGGAACTCCTCCAAAAAGTTTTGATTGGCAAGTAAGAAACAAAAACAAAAAGTTTAATAGATATGAGAATCTAACTCCCCAATCATTTTATAATGATCATGTTGGACTAAATCTTGATGATTATGTTTGTTTGATTAATTGTCCAATGAGTAACAAACAATATAATAAAGTTTATACTGTGGAACACTTAGGTAACGTTGTTGAAGGAAGCCCAATTAGATACTTAAATGTGGAAAGTGACATTATGAAAGATGCTAGCATAAAATCAATAAAGGATGATAATCCTGTATGGTTTGGTTGTGATGTGGGTAAACATTTCCATAGAGATTTAGGTGTTATGGACACCCATTTATTTGACTATGAAATGTTTTATGGTACTGATTTTAAAATGAATAAAGCTCAAAGACTTGAATACGGCCAAAGTCAAATGACTCATGCAATGCTGTTTACAGGTGTTGATTTAGATGAAAATGGAAAATCAACTAAATGGAGAGTAGAAAATAGCTGGGGGGATAAGGGAGGAAATAAAGGCTATCACATTATGTCAGATGACTGGTTTGATGAGTATAATTATGAAGTAGTTGTTCACAAAGATTATTTATCAAATGAATTGAATGATTTATTTCAAAATGCAGAAGCTGTACCATTAAAACCTTGGGACCCCATGGGTGCTTTAGCAAAATAAATGGATACTTTAAGTCATGCTCTATGGGGTAATGGTCTTTTTGGCTATAGAGGACATTGGAAGTTAGCCATTTTTTTTGGTGCAATGCCTGATCTTGTGTCGTTTGGAGTTCTATTTGTTGTAAAATTTTTTGACGGTTCTTTAAAATATGGGGGATTGCCAACCTTAGAAAGCTTAAAACAACTTGAACCATTTCCAGACTGGCTCTTTTTTATGGATAATTTATCTCACAGTTTTTTAACAGCTTTTATTGTGATTGCAATAGTAGCAAAATTTAAAAAAGAATTAGTTTGGCCGATGTTGGCTTGGCCTTTCCATATTGTTTTAGATTTCCCATTTCATACAAAAGAATTCTTTCCTGTGAAAATTTTTTGGCCTTTATCTGATGCGCATTTTGATGGAATTCCTTGGTCAAGCCCAGAGGTAATAATACCAAATTGCGCAGGAATAATTTTATTATATATTTATAGATATAAAAATCTATCTAAGTCTAAAAATTGAAAAAAATAAGTTCTTAATTATGTATCCGGCCATTTTTGGATTCTCTTTTAATCTTCTAACTGAATAATCATACCAATTATCTCCGTAAGGTAAATATACTCTAACAGTATTTCCTTCATCCATAAGTTTTTTGAGCTTTTTTTGAATTGGTACACCATGTAATACCTGAAATTCATAACTATCTTTGGAAATATTATTTTCTAATATCCATGAATATAAGCTATCAATTAAAAATTCGTCATGCGTTGCAATACCAACATATGATCCATTCTTTAATGATTCTTTGACAAGTAAGATATAGTTTTCTCTAATGTCGTTATAGTCGCTTAAAACTAGGTTTGGATCTTCAACATAAATTCCTTTACATATTCTAACGTTGAATTTGTCATTACTCAGTAATTTAATATCGTCAATTGATCTGTGAAGATATGCTTGAATGACAATTCCTATTTTGTCATAAAGATTGAACATTTCTTTATAAAGTTGAATTGTTTCGGAAGTATAGGGAACATTTTCCATGTCTAATCTTAAAAAATTATTATTTTTCTTAGCTGCTTTTACAAGTTTTGTAAGATTATCTCTGACAATGTCAATTCCTAGATCTTGACCAATATGTGTTAGCTTTATAGATATGTTTGCAGACAAATTTTTTCTTGAAAGTTCATCATATATTGCAACGTACCTGCTTGTTATTTCATCTGCCTCTTTTTCAGATTGTACATGTTCACCAAGAATATCAATTGCGACTTTAAATCCTTTACGATTTAACTTTTCAACATTTTGTAACATTTCTTGATCAGTGATTCCAGCTATATATGGTGAGGCTACAATTTTTACTAAAAATTTTGGCAAAAAAGGAAGTATTTGAATTATTAAATTATTTATTAACTTCATTGGTTATAAATTTAATGAATAAAAAAAATTATGAAAGTAGTATTAATTATAGGCGGTGCAGTATCAGGTTCAACTGCAGCAAAAAAATTGATTGATGCCGGAATTAGGTCTGTTGTTATTGAGCAAAACAGAATGCCTTACGGTAAAATTGAAGATGGTCTTCCTAGATGGCATGATAAACAAAGATCTGGAGAATATGATAAGATTGATGAGATTATTTCAAGTGATTTAGTTGATTATGTACCTTTGACAAAGCTTGGTAGAGATGTTCCATTTGAAGAAGTCTTAAATATGGGATGGAGTTGTGTTTATTTTGCAAATGGAGCATGGAAAGATAGGCCGTTTCCTATCAGAAATATAGAAAATTTTAAAAATTTCCATTATCAAAATCCATACGTTTTCTGGTTTAATCATTATCACGAGAAAAATTATGATGGTGAACAAGTCCAGGTTGTTGATGATGCATTGGTTATTGGTGGCGGTCTAGCTTCAATTGATGTATGCAAAATCACTCAAATGGAACTTGTTAGGCAGAAGGTTGAGTCAAGGATAAAAGATTTTGACATAGTTGAAATGGAACATAAAGGTATTCCAAAATACCTTTCCCAACATGAAATTGATTACAAAGATCTAGATATCAAAGGTACAAAATTAATTTATAGAAGAAATATTGATAATATGCCTATAACTACTATTCCTGATGGACTTGATGAAGAAATGGTTGCAAAAAGAAAGATGGTAAGAAGAAAAGTTCTTAGCAATATGCAGGATAAATATCTTTTTGATGTATTAGAATGTACACAACCAACTGATATAGTCATTGAGGAAGAAAAGCTTGTTGGTCTTAAAGTAATTTCTAATGAAGTAGTTGATGGAAAGCTTGTTGCTATTGAAGGTTCAGAAAAAATAATTAATGCAAACATGTTTATTAGCTCTATTGGTAGTTTACCTGAACCAATTGAGGGAGTACCAATGAATGGTTCGACTTACGATATCATTGATCAAGAATCAGGTAAGTTTAATGATTTTGATAAATTACATGGAATGGGTAATGCTATTACTGGCCAAGGTAATATTAAAGCATCAAGAGTAAGTGCAAAAACAGTAAGTGATCTTACAATCGATTTAATAAACGATATTGATGAAAATGTAGTTGAAAAAATTGATGCAAAAGTGAAGGAATGGCAATCTAATTCCTCTTACAATGGGAATTATTTTGATTGGAAAGAAAAAAAATAATTTTTTCCAATAATTTTATAGAACTCAACAATCTTTTTTAGTACCTTCACTTGTCAAATTAAAGCATTTTTTATAATCCTAAGAGTTGATGCAAAAAATAACGATTAAAAAGGGGCACAATATTAATATTTCTGGTCTTGCTACCAGAGAATTCGCCAACGCGCCTACTCAAAAATTTGTTTCAATATCACCTCAAGACTTTAACTACATTAAACCAAAATTGTTGGTAAAAGAGGGAGACCATGTTTCACTTGGAGATGCATTATTTTTTGACAAAATCAATCCTGATGTAAAATGGCCATCAATTGCTGCTGGAACCATCTCAAAAATTGTTTATGGAGAAAGAAGAGCAGTTTTAGATATCATTATTGAAATTGATGAGAATAAGGAAAAAAATTCAGAACCAATTAATGAAAGAAATCTTTTATCAAAAGAAGATGTAAAGAATTTTATTCAAAATAATCACTTATGGCCTTTCTTTACTCAAAGACCTTTTAATAAGGTTGTTGATCCAAAAGATAGTCCTAAATGCATTATTGTAAGCTTAGCTGACTCCTCACCATTAGCTAATGATTTATCTTTTTCACTTTCGGGTAAAAAAGATAATATTGTTTCCGCTTTATCAAATATAAAAAAACTAACTGATGGTAATTTATATGTCGCTGTAAGAGGAGATAACTTTTCATTCTTATCTGATTATGACTTTATCAACTTGGTTCAAGTTGAAGGCCCGCATCCTTCTGGAAATGTTGGTGTAATTTTAAATAAAGTAAATCCTCTTAATCAGAATGAAGTAGTTTGGACAGTTCAAGGAAGTCACTTGCCAATTTTAGGTAAACTTTTTACTCAAGGTGTTTATGATTTTTCTTTAAATATTAGTATTGGAGGACCATCAGTAATGCCTTCATATTTTAAATCACGAATTGGCGCAAGATTTGACCTATATAAAAATTCTTTATTAAAAGATAATGTTAGAATTATTTCTGGGAATGTTTTAACAGGGAAAAAAATCAATTTGGATGGTTTCTTAGGTTTTTATCATACATACTTTTCAGTTATTGAAGAGTCTTTTGATAGACCATTTATTGGTTGGTTACACCCTGGAGGAAAATCCAAATACAGTATTTTTAATGCTTATTTTGGATCAAATAAAAAAAGTTACGATTTTACTACTTTACAGAATGGAAGTAATAGAGCATTTGTTCCAGTTGATGCATGGGAGAAAGTTTTTCCTATGGACATCTACATTAATGCGTTAGCCAGAAGCATTGAAGCAAACGACATTGATGAAATGGAACAATTAGGCATTTACGAATGTGATGAAGAAGATGTTGCTTTATGCTCATTTGTTTGTCCAAGTAAATCTGATGTTGGAGCAATAATTAGAAAAGGATTAGATACAATTTATCTTGATAAATAATTATGAATTTGTTAAGAAAAATATTTGAGGAAACTGGAAAATTTGTTGAAAAAGGGAAACCTTTATCATGGGCTTATCCTGTCTGGGAGGCAGCTGATACAATTTTCTTTTCTACTAATAAGCAAACAAGTAAAGGTCCACATATTAGAGATAATATGGATATTAAAAGAACTATGTTTTTTGTGGTCATAGCATTAATTCCTTGTTATTTATTTGGAGCGTATAATATTGGATATTTGAATGCATTAGCCATGGAAATTGATAGAGGCTTATTTGCAAATACAATTTTTGGCTTTACTTATGTTTTACCAATTTTGATTGCAACTTTTGTTGCTGGCGCTGTTTGTGAGCTTACTTTTGCTATCATAAGAAAGCATGAAGTGAATGAAGGATTCTTAGTTAGTTGTGCACTAATACCTCTTACGATGCCACCTGATGTTCCTCTTTGGCAAGTATTTATTGGTACAAGTTTTGGAATAATTATTGGTAAGGAAATTTTTGGCGGAGTGGGAACAAATATATTTAACCCTGCTTTAACATCTAGAGCATTTATGTATTTTGCTTTTCCAACTAAAATTTCGGGAGATAAGGTTTGGACGGTTGGTCCTGATGGATATAGTGGTGCTACTGCATTAGCTATTCCAGCAAATCCAGCAGAATATGATACTGCTTCAAATCTTTTTGCAGCGAATACCCAGTTTGATTACTCGACTATGAATATGTTTTGGGGATTAATTCCAGGATCTATAGGAGAAACCAATAAGTTATTTATATTATTGGGTGCGCTTTTCCTCATTTATTGTGGTATAGCATCATGGAGAATCATGGTCTCTTCTGTTTTAGGCTTAGTGTTTACTTCTCTTCTCTTTAATCTTTTAAATTATTTTACTGTTGATGGAATTCTACAAGCAGGTGGTTCTCCAAACGCTATGTTGACTATCACTCCTCTTCAGCATATTTTAATTGGTAGTTTTTTATTTGGTACTGTATTTATGGCTACCGAACCAGTCACTTCATCTCATACAAACAAAGGTAGATGGATATATGGTTTTTTGATTGGAGTTTTAACTGTTATAATTCGTTCAATAAATCCTGCTTACCCAGAGGGAGTATTTCTTGCAATATTAATTATGAATATGTTTGCTCCATTAATAGATTATTATGTTGTTCAAGCAAATATTAAAATGAGGTTATCAAGACATGTATAGTAATAACTACACTTTATTTTTTGTTTTCATTGTCACAGTTGTTTTAGGAACAATGCTTTCATTTACAAAAGATAGTGTTAAAGATTTACAAGACCAAAATCTTAAAGCTGATGTTCAAAAAACAATTCTAAGATCGTTAAATTTTGATGAAAGTCTACTACTTTCTAATGAAAGTATTGAGCAAACATTTAAGAATTCTATAGATGCTAAGTGTGTTAATGTTGAAGGCGAAATTGTTGAATGTAATATTGAAGAAGTAGATATTGAAAAAAATGTAGATACTCTACCTATTTATATAAGAATGGATAATGATAAAGTTCAAGGAATTGCTCTTCCAATAGCTGGTAAAGGCTTATGGTCTACAATTTTTGGATACATAGCGTTAAACCCAGATACAGATTCAGTTTTAGGAATTCAATTTTACAAACATGGCGAGACCCCTGGTTTGGGTGGTGAAGTTGAAAAAAAATGGTTCACCGATAATTTTGTTAACCATCCTATCGAGCAACCAAGCGGTGAAATTCAATATGTACCAAAAAAAATTCGTGATAAATCTGGAAAAATTATTAGCATTAAAGTTGTGAAGGGTGGAGTAGATTATTCTAAATCTAATAGTGCTTCAATTCATCAAGTTGATGGAATTTCTGGGGCAACTGTTACTGCTGATGGTGTTACAGACTTTTTGCTTGAAGACTTGTTAAGATATGAGAAAACATTAGATAAAATAAGAGACTATGGAACTATTTAATTCAGAATCAAAAAAAATTATTAGTGATCCCATAAATGTTAATAATCCAATCTCTTTACAAGTTTTAGGAATTTGCTCTGCATTAGCTGTTACAATTAGACTAGACCAAGCGATAATTATGACTCTTGCTGTAGTTTTTGTTTTGTGCTCATCAAATGTTATTTTGTCTCTAATCAGAAATTACATTCCTGCTCGCGTTAGAATAGTTATAATGCTTTCTGTTATTGCGTCTTTAGTTTCAGTCGTTGACGAATTATTAAAAGCATATTTATATGATATGAGTAAGCAACTTTCAGTTTTTGTTGGATTAATCATTACAAATTGTATTATTATGGGTCGTGCTGAAGCCTTTGCTTTAAAGCATGGACCATCAAAAGCTTTTTTAGATGGTTTAGGAAACAGTATGGGTTATGGATTTATAATTATCATTGTTTCCTTTTTCAGAGAACTCTTTGGTGCTGGAACGATCACACTCCCAGATGGCGGCGCAGGTTATGTATTGTGGAGTATCCCTGACTCATGGTATGCAGCTGGATATGAAAACATTGGTTTGTTAGTTTTATCTCCTGGGGCATTCATTATTTTGGGCCTAGTAATATGGATTCAAAGAGAGTTTGCAGGTGTTGAGGAGGATGCGTAATGAACGGTATTGAACATTATCTCAGCATTTTTACAAAGGCAGTATTTATTGAAAATATTGTTTTAGCTTATTTCTTAGGTTTATGCTCATTTTTGGCTATTTCAAAAAAAATTGATGCATCTGTTGGAATTGGTCTAGCTGTAATAGTTGTATTAACAATTACAGCACCTATCAATTGGTTTTTATGGGAGTTTCTACTCGATAAAGGTGCCCTTGTTTGGATTAGTCAAGATTTTCAAGATACTGACTTAGGTTTTTTAAAATTAATAGTTTTTATATCTGTTATTGCTGCAATGGTTCAATTAGTTGAAATGTTCATGGAAAGATTTTCTCAGTCTTTATATAATAGTCTGGGAATTTTTCTTCCTCTAATTGCTGTAAATTGTTCTATCCTTGGCGGATCATTATTTATGGTAGAAAGAGAATACACTATTTCTGAAACAGTAGTTTATGGTTTTGGTTCTGGAGTTGGTTTCTTTCTTGCAATTGTTGCTTTAGCATCCATAAGATATAGAATAAGGTATTCTAATATTCCGCCTAGGCTAAGAGGAGTTGGGATGGCAATGTTATTAACTGGATTATTATCAATGGCCTTTATGGCATTTTCGGGGATCGATTTATAATGAGTGATATTTTATTAGGTGTAGTTGTTTTTTCATCAGTAATACTTTTATTAGTAATAATTCTAAATGTTTTAGGAGATATTCTTCTTCCGCAAGGAGAGGTAAAATTACTAATAAATGATGATGTTGATAAATCTATTAATGTTCAAACTGGCGGAACAGTTCTTTCAGCCTTAGCAGCGCAAAGCGTTTATTTGCCATCTGCATGCGGAGGTCAAGGAACTTGCGCACAATGTAAATGTCAAGTTATTGAAGGTGGAGGGGATATTTTACCTACAGAAGAAGCTTACATATCACGTTCAGATCAAAAAGATAATTGGAGATTAGGTTGCCAAGTAAAAATTAGAAATGATATGAAAATTAAGGTACCCGATGAAATTTTTAGCATTAGAAAATGGGACGCTACAGTTAAATCTAATGATAATGTTGCTACTTTCATTAAAGAACTAATTTTGGAGTTACCTGAAGATGACCCAATTCATTTTGAATCTGGTGGCTACATTCAAATAGATGTACCTACTTATAAAGGATTAGAATACAAAAATTTTGAAATTGAAGATTTATATACCAGTGACTGGGATAAATTTGATATCTGGCAGTATGTTGCAGAAAACAAAGAGCCAGTATTTAGGGCATACTCAATGGCAAATCATCCTGCTGAAGGAAATATGATTATGCTTAACATTAGAATTGCTAGTCCTCCACCAGATAACCCATCTGCTCCTCCTGGTATAGCTTCCTCATACGTTTTTGACTTAAAGGAAGGAGATAAGGTAACTGTTTCTGGTCCTTATGGTGAATTCTTTATTAAAGATACTGATCGTGAAATGGTTTACATTGGCGGTGGTGCTGGGATGGCTCCTTTAAGATCGCACATCTTCCATTTACTAAAAACTGAAAAATCTAAAAGAAAAATTTCATTCTGGTATGGTGCAAGATCTGAAAAAGAAATGTTTTATGATGATGAGTTTAAAGCACTTGCCGAAGAATTTGATAATTTTAAATATCATGTTGCTTTATCTGATCCATTACCAGAAGATAATTGGGAAGGACCAACAGGATTTATTCATCAGGTAGCACATGATATGCTATTAAGAGATCATGAGGATCCTACTGAGTGCGAATACTATTTATGTGGACCTCCTATGATGATTAGTGCTGTTCAAAAAATGCTTTGGGACTTAGGCGTTGAAGAAGATATGATCGCTTATGATGACTTTGGCTAATAGACTAGCTTTTTCCCTAATTCTTTTAATATTTAGTTGTAGCTCTCCACAAAAAGAGATTGTTTCTATAAAAGGTAATACTATGGGAACGACGTATAATGTCAAATTTTTACCAGTAACAAATAATCCAATTGAAATTGAAGAGAATTATATAATTATTGAAAAAATTTTAAAAGACATTAATCAACAGATGTCTACTTACATTCCATCAAGTGAAATTTCAACTTTCAATCAATTACAATCAACTGACTGGTTCAAAATATCAGAAGATTTTAGTAATGTTTTAAAAAAATCATTCAATTATTATGAAATGTCAGATGGGCATTATGATATAACCGTTATGCCGCTAGTAAATTTGTGGGGTTTTGGGCCTGAAATTTTTGAATCTCCTCCAACTCAAGCCTTAATTGATAGTGTAATGATATTTATTGGTCAAGACTTAATAGAGTTAGAAAATCAAAAAATAAGAAAAAAAGATCCACGAGTCCAAATTGACCTTAGCTCAATTGCAAAAGGATATGCTGTAGATAAAATCTTCAATACTCTAAATAAATATGAAGACCTTTTTATCGAGATTGGAGGTGAAATAAGAACAAGATCAAAAAATAAAGATTGGAAAATAGGAATAAATACACCATCAATTACTAATTTTGAAAATGACATAGAGCTTGTAATTACTTTAAACAATCTTTCAATTGCAACTTCAGGTAATTACAGGAATTTTTATATTATAGATGATAAATTTTATCATCATGAGATTAATCCAAAAACAGGTTACCCAATATCATCAAACCTTGGCTCCATTTCAATAATCTCTGATAAATCATGTTTAGATGCCGACGGATTATCTACTATGTTTTACACTATTGAAAAAGATCTTGCAAGAGATATGGTGGAAAATTTAGATAATATTGAATCCCTTTCTATAATTGTAAACAGTGATAAAACTTTTACAAAAGTATCTTCAAGTAATTTTCCAAAAAATTAATTATTAGTTTCACACTTGTCTTGATCTCCACCACAAATTTCGCATCCATCAGGCGAGTCGCCACAAGCTTTTCTCAATGGTTTGTTTTTAAAAATTAGACCAAGATTCATAGCAATCATTGATAATCCTATGATAAGTAAAACTGGTAATAAATTTTCCATTTTTTAATTTAAATCAATAAATACGATTTTAATAATTTTTTCATCTCTTTTTATTTAAATTACCGCCTATGGATTTATTAAATCATCCTGTTGGAATTATTTCGATAGTTTTATTTATCATCGCATATGCTTTTGTGATGACGGAAGAGGTTACGCACTTAAGGAAGTCTAAACCTGTACTATTTGTTGCTGGAATTATTTGGGCAATGATTGCTTGGGTAGGAGTTAAATCAGGTGATTCGTATGCCGTTAAGAAAGAATTGATGCACGCATTTGACGAATTCAATCAACTTATGCTCTTTCTTTTAGTCGCAATGACCTATATAAACTCAATGACAGAAAGAAATGTTTTTGAAAAATTAAGATCTATTCTTTTAAATCAAGATTTTAGCTACAAAAAATTATTTTGGATTACAGGGTTCATTTCATTTTTTCTATCTCCCATAGCTGATAATTTAACAACTGCTCTTACAATGTGCGCTGTTGTATTAGCCGTTGGTAAAGGTAATAAAAATTTTACAAGTATTAGTTGTGTCAATATAGTTGTTGCAGCCAATGCTGGAGGAGCTTTTAGTCCATTTGGAGATATTACAACTTTAATGGTTTGGCAAGCTGGATATGTTGAATTTTTGCAATTTTTTAAATTATTTTTACCCTCATTAGTCAATTTTATTATTCCAGCATTCATTATGAGTTTTTTTATTGATGGTTCTGCGGACGAAGTTAAAAATCCTCCTGTAATATTAAAAAGAGGTGCAGTCGTTATAAGCTGTTTATTTCTGGTTACAATTATGATGGCAATTTCATTTAAACAATTTTTAAAGCTACCTCCTGTTTTTGGTATGATGTTTGGATTAAGCTTATTACAACTTTTTGGATATTATTTAAAAAGAACTTATTCTGCTGAAAGCAAGATAAGTAGAGATGGTTCTGATCAACCATTTGGCGTTTTCAAGCAAATTGCTCAAGCTGAATGGGATACTCTTTTATTCTTTTATGGAGTTATACTCTGTGTTGCTGGTCTTTCCAAAATTGGCTATCTAGCGTTAATTAATTCAGCACTATATGATGGACTAGGATTCACTATTGCTAATTCTTTAATGGGAATAATTTCAGCCTTAATAGATAATATTCCTGTGATGTTCTCTGTTATTCAAATGCATGATACCACCACAATGGACTTAAATCAGTGGCTTTTAATAACTCTCACTGCAGGAGTTGGCGGTAGCTTGTTATCTATTGGTTCTGCTCCTGGAGTAGCTTTAATGGGACAAGCAAAAGGAATTTATACATTTTCAAGTCATCTCAGATGGACTGGGGTAATTTTTATTGGTTATGTATTTAGTATCTTAACGCATCTTTGGATTTCAGGAATGTTATAATGAGAATTACAAAAGTTACAACTAGAAACGGAGATGGCGGTAAAACACATCTAGCCAAAGGTGAAACAGTCTTTAAGTCAGATAATGTTATTCATTGCCTTGGAGAGGTAGACGAGTTAAGCAGTGTTATTGGAGTTTGCTTATCTCATTGTAAAGATAATGATATTTCAAATTTTCTAAAAAAGATTCAAAATAATTTATTTGATATTGGTGGACATATTTCCATGAGCCTTGATGACAATTCAATTGTTAATGAAAATATGATTTCAGATTTAGATACTCAAATTAATCATTTAAACGAGAACTTAGAGCCTTTAAAGGAATTTATTCTACCTTCTGGAGATCATTTTTCAGCTAACTTGCATGTAGCTAGAGCTATCACAAGGAGAGCTGAAAGAACGGCAGTTGCATTGTATAAAGATTCTTTATTAAAAAATCCAGTTGTTATGTACTTGAACAGATTATCCGATTATTTTTTTGTTTTATCTAGATATCATAACATGGAAAATAATTTGCCTGAAACTACTTGGCAGAGGTAGTAAATGAATTTTAGTCAAATTAAATCTATTATCGACGAGCGCGATAAAATCTTTATTTCATCTCACATAAATCCAGACGGAGATAGTTTAGGATCAGCATATGCGATGTATAATTATTTAAATTATCTTGGAAAGGATTGTATTATTGTTAATCACTCTCGCTTACCAGAAGTTTATAATTTTTTAAATAAGGACAAGATATTTCATGAACTTGATGGTGATTCAGCTGCATTTATTAAAAAAGCTGATTTAGGACTAGTTTTAGATATTGGAGATTTTTATAGATTAGGAGATATAGCATATTTGGTTGAAGAAAATGAAATTGAAACTCTAAGTATTGATCATCATGCAAAATCTGATAATGATTTATTTAAAAATGAATACATTGATGTCAAAGCATCATCTGTAGGAGAAATTCTCTATTCGTTTTTTAAAGAAATTGATCACAAAATCTCAATTGAAATGATGCTTGGTATTTATGTTGCTGTTCTAACTGATACAGGCTCTTTTAGACATAGTAATACAACCGATATTTGTCACAAAGTTGCAGTTGATGCAATTCAAATGGGATTAGATATATCAAAAGTATATCAAAATATTTATGAAAATTCTTCAGTAAGTAGAATGAAACTTCTTGGTAATGTTATTAAAAAGTTAAATTATGATTGTGAGGGTGAACTGGTTTGGTTTTTACTAAATCATGATATGATAAAGGAAGTGAATGGCTCAAATCAAGATTTTGATGGTTTTACTGATTTTTTCAGAGGAATTAAAGGCGTCGAAGTTTCACTTATGTTATACGATTTAGGTGGAAAAGTTAGATTAAGCTTTAGATCTAAGGGGAAATATAAAGTAAGTGAAATTGCAAAAAAAATGGGTGGAGGCGGACATCCTTTTGCAGCTGCAGCTTTAGTTGAAGGTGAGTTAGCAGATGTCAAATCAACAGTTTTAAATTTAATGTCAACCTATATAAATAGTAAAAAATGAAAATTATTTTAGCAAAAGGATCAGGTTATTGTTTTGGAGTAAGAGATGCTGTCCAAAGTGCTTATGATATGAGTGAAAAATATGGTGAAGTCTATATGTTAGGCGATATTGTTCACAATGAAAGTGTTGTAAATGATTTGGAGGAAAAAGGAGTTAAAGTTGTTGAAAAATTAGATCAAATTCCTAAAGATAAGCCTGTTTTATTTAGAGCGCATGGTACAGCTAAAAGCGTTTGGAAAGAGGCAGAAGATAAAAAAATGAACATCATTGATGCAACATGCCCATTAGTTCATGAAATTCATAGAGATGTTAAAGAATTAGAAGCAGATGGAAGAAAAATTATTATTATTGGAGATCATGGTCACGATGAGGTGATTGGAATTGCTAGCCAAGTAAAAAATGCTATAGTTATTTCTAATATTGAGGAAGCAGAAGCATTCAGAAAAACAAAAAAAGCAGGAATTGTTAGTCAATCAACTCAAACAATTGAAAATGTTCAAGAAATAATAAATATTCTTATGACTAAAGTTTTTGACATGAGATTTGTGAACACAATTTGCTTTCCTACAAAAAGAAATCAAGAACAGATAAAAGAACTATCCAAAATTACCGATTTAATGATAATTATCGGCTCTTTTACAAGTGCGAATTCTAAAAGATTAACTGAATTAAGCCTTGAAAGGAATAAAAATACTCATCAAGTGACAAATGCAACAGAAATTGATTCCAAATGGTTTACAAATGATTTATATTCTGTTGGAATTTCTGCTGGAGCTTCCACTCCAGACTGGATTATCGAATCAGTTATAAAAAAAATCAGAGAAATCACAAAAACATACGAAGAGGAAATTATTTATGACAAAAGACACTTTCAAAGTTAAAGTAGGTCTCGCTGAAATGCTAAAAGGCGGGGTTATTATGGATGTAACAAATCTTGAGCAAGCAAAAATTGCAGAAGATGCTGGAGCGGTTTCAGTAATGGCACTTGAAAGAATTCCATCAGATATTAGAAAAGATGGCGGTGTAGCTAGAATGAGTAACCCACATATGATCAAAGAAATTCAAGACAATGTATCTATTCCAGTTATGGCTAAGTGTAGGATAGGCCATTTTGCTGAAGCTCAAATTTTAGAAGCTCTTGAAGTAGATTTCATAGATGAAAGTGAAGTTCTAACAATGGCTGATGAATATGCTCACGTTGATAAACATCCCTTTAAAGTACCATTTGTTTGTGGAGCAAGAAATTTGGGTGAAGCCTTAAGAAGAATAAACGAAGGAGCGGCATTAATTCGAACTAAAGGTGAAGCTGGTAGTGGAAATATAGTTGAAGCTGTTAGACATATGAAAATGATTACTTCCCAAATAATTGAATTAAAAGATGCTGATTTGACAAAAAAAGCAGAAGAATTCAGGGTTCCTTTAGATTTAGTTGAAGAAGTTGCTAAGAATCAAAAACTAACAGTACCTAATTTTGCTGCTGGTGGAATTGCAACACCTGCAGATGCCTCTTTAATGATGCAACTTGGTGCTGAAACTGTTTTCGTCGGGTCTGGTATTTTTAAAAGTGATGATCCTTCAGAGAGAGCACATGCAATTGTTAAGGCTGTTACACATTTCAAAAGCGCTAAAGATGTTTTAACTGCTTCATATGATTTGAAAGATGCAATGAAGGGAATTTTAATGTCAGATATCCCAGAAGATGAAAAATTCTCAAACAGAGGTGACTAATTGTGATTGGTGTCCTTGCACTTCAAGGAAATTTTGATTCCCACATTAAAATTTTAAATAAGATTAACTTAAAACATAAGCTAGTTAAAAAAGCTGGAGATTTAATTTCTCTTCGTGGTCTTATTATTCCTGGCGGTGAATCTACCACGATAACTAATCTTTTAAAAAGGAATCAAAGTTTGATCGATGGTATAAATGAATTTTCAAAACATAAGCCTATTCTAGGATCATGTGCTGGATTAATTCTAATGTCAAAAGAATCAAACGATTCAAGGGTACATAATTTTGGATTTTTAGATATAGTAACAAGTAGAAATGCCTATGGAAGACAGGTCCATTCTTTTGAAGCGCCAATTCAAGTTAAAAATGATATAATTTGTTCCGAAATTAATGTCCTATTTATAAGGGCGCCAAAAGTAGATAAGATCAACAAAGGTGTTGAGATTTTAGCAACTTTTCAAGAAGAAATTGTTGGAGTTAGACAAGGAAAACACATAGGAATTTCTTGTCATCCCGAATTATTAGATGAAACTTTAATACATGAAATTTGTTTTAAAGGTAAAGAATGAAATACCTTGATAAGATTAATTCTCCTAAAGATTTGAAAAACATCCCAAAAGATGAACTGGGGAAGGTTTGTGAAGAACTTCGAACATATATTACTGAAACCATTAATCAAATTGGAGGACACTTAGCTCCTACACTTGGAGCTATTGAAATAACAACTGCTGTTCATTATGTGTTTGATGCACCAAAAGATAAAATTGTGTGGGATACTGGACATCAGGCATATGCTCATAAAGTATTGACTGGAAGATATAATCAATTTCCAACTATCAGAAGATATAAAGGTTTAAGTGGTTTTTTGAAGCGATCTGAAAGTGAGTATGACGTTTTTGGTGCTGGTCATGCATCTACTTCAATTTCAGCTGCACTTGGAATGGCAGTTAGTAGAAATTTAGAAAATGAAGATTTTAATGTTATTAGCATTATTGGTGATGGCGCTTTATCTGGAGGACTTGCTTTTGAAGCCCTTAATAATGCTGGAAATATAAGAAAACAAATGCTTGTTATTGTTAATGATAACGATATGTCTATAAGTCCTAATGTAGGAGCATTTAGAAATTATCTTGTAAAAATTGCAACCAATAAAAATTATAATAGATTAAGAAGATGGATTTATAAAACTATTAAAAAGCTCCCAATAAGTTTAAAAATTATAGAATCTATTTTAAGAAAAGCTG
>TARA_B100001093_G_scaffold375713_1_pt1 | contig 52181 bp, 49 predicted proteins | sample TARA_B100001093 | Tara Oceans TARA_B100001093 (sample SAMEA2623116) | marine metagenome | biome: marine biome (ENVO:00000447); feature: surface water layer (ENVO:00002042); material: "saline water (ENVO:00002010), including plankton (ENVO:xxxxxxxx)" | depth 5 m | reverse complement strand
ACTGAAAATCCTTGTGTCCGCAGTTCGATTCTGCGAGGTACCACTAAGACCTCAATTAACTTTTTTTATTGGGGTTTTTTTATGAAATCAAATTTCCTTTATCGTCCCAAACTGCAGTTTCATTTCTTTTAGATTGGTCTACGCATTTATTAATCCAATCATTGTCATAAGATAAACCGTATTGATCTAAAACATCTTGAGGAACTCCGTCCCACACATTTGGCGTATTTCCTACATAACCAAGTTCATCAATTCCAACTTTTGATGTATAATAGCCAGTCATTGTCAAATTTCTCATTAGACTAAACCATTTAACTTCCTCTCTTTGTTCAGAACTCGATATTTCAGGATCAGGAAATGCCATTTGATCCAAGATTTTCTTTTGCTCAATTTCATTACAATCAATAAAAACCTTTGAATTCTTTTGTTTTGAAATTTCATCTAACATTAACAAACCTTCTTTTATTGGAGCTTCATATGCAGGAATATCTTTGGCCATAAATTCTATGAGCTCTGGAACTTCTGCATCTTCAATAGATCCAAATTCATTTGGAGGAAGTATTAGATTACATAATTGTGTTATTATTTTGATTTCTTTTTTATTGAAACATTGAATTGAAAAAAGTTGTTTATCATAAGCTAATTCTTTTTCAGTTCTCCCATACTGAAACTTGGATATGGCTTTTTTTACATCCTCACTTGAAACTCCGCCAGAACAACCTTCAAAAAGAACTCCAAATCCTATGGAACCCAACATAATTGATTTTATACTGTCTCTTCTGTCCATTAAATTAAAAATTTTGTTTTTTAAACTGTTCTATAATGTAGTCTGAACTCCGCCAAGCTAAAGCCATAATTGTCCAAGTTGGATTTTTATCTGCTTGCGAAACAAAAGGTCCTGCATCAACAACAAAAACATTGGAAACATCATGAAGTTGTTCAAACTCGTTTACAACTGAACTTTTAGGATCATTACCCATTCTTGTTGTACCAACCTCATGAATAATTTCACCTGGTTTTGTCAACCCAAAATTGGAGCTTTTATTTGCTTTATCTCCTAAAGCTATGGCTCCCATATTATGTATAATTTCTTCAAAAGTATTTTGCATATGTTCAGCTTGCTTAACTTCATGCTCTGACCATTTGTAATTGAACCTGAGAGTTGGAACACCAAATTCATCAATTTGCTTTGGATCAATTTCACAATAATTTGTTTTCATTGCAACTGACTCTCCCCTGCCATCCATGCCAATTATTGAACCATAATATTTACGCATATCTTTTCTTAAAATATCTCCATACCCTCCTACTGGAATACCAAAAAATTTATTGAAAGCATTAACATTAAAGCCTGTTCCATATGAGGGAGCTCCCATTCCTCCCCACACTTCAATGTGATATCCTCTTGGAAAATCAAGTTTTTTATTATCTAACCACCAAGGGGAATATACATGCATACCTCCAACACCATCTTCGTTGTATATTTTTCTATCAATCAAATCAGGTATAAACGCCATTCTACCACCGCCTGTGGAGTCATGTAAATATTTACCAACAATATCACTACTGTTTCCAAGACCATTAGGATGTTGTTTGGTTTTTGAATTGAGTAAAATTCTTGCAGAACTACATGCAGAAGCGGCTAAAACAACTACCTTTCCTTTTAATTTATATTCCTTTTTGTCAGTTTTATCAATGTAAGAAACACCTGTAGCTTTTCCCTCTGAATTAGTTGTAACCGTCCTAACCATAGCATTAACAAACATATCAATTTGTCCACCTGACTTTTGAGCAGGAAAAATTAGACAAGATCCTGAGGAAAAATCGGCATAAGCCATACAACTTCGAGCACACTGTCTACAATAAAAACAAACTCCTCTTTCGTTGTTAATTCTTTTAGTCAAGATTGATAATCTTGAAGGCATAACTTTAACGTTACTTTTTCTGGCTCCTTTAATATAAAACAATTCATGTAGTCTAGGCTTAGGTGGAGGAAGAAAAAATCCATCTGGATCATTTGGTAAATTTTCTTTACTTCCAAAAACTCCAATCAATTTATCTACTTTGTCATAATATGGCTTTATATCATCGTAAGTTATTGGCCAGTCTTCACCTAATCCATCAATTGATTTTTTTCTAAAATCATCTGGACCAAATCTCAGAGAAATTCTTCCCCAATGATTTGTCCTACCTCCCAACATTCTAGACCGGAACCATCTAAACTGAGTATCTCCAACTTGAGAATAAGGTTCCCCTTCAATATCCCAACCACCGTAAGCTTGATCGTAATCGCCAAAAGGCCTAGTAGTTCCAGCTCCACGACGTGGAGATTCATAAGGCCATTTCATCTGTGTCATCTGTTCTGGATTGGCTGGATCATAATAAGGACCCGCTTCGACAATGGCCACAGACAATCCAGCTTCGGATAAAATCTTAGTTGCCATTCCGCCACCTGCACCAGAGCCCACTATTATTACATCATATTCCTTGGAATTTTCTTTTATTTGCATTTTTAAAAATTATTCAAAGTTATGCAAGGATTATATAATTCCTCTCAAAAACCTATTAGTTGTATCAATAGTTTAATATAAAAGATTTATAATTCTAAGATTTTAATATTTCTAAATGAAATAATTCCAGGGTGGTCTTGTATAGCAATTTTTCCTGTTTTAAATTTTCCAAAATCACAATTTTGCCATGGTTCTTCATCACAATTGTTAAACTTTGTTGGTTCAACCATCTTATCCCAAATCTCTCCGCTTAAAGGAAACTCAACAATTTTTGTTCCATTGTGAACAACTATTCCTTCATTAGAATTATGATCAATTGTTATATCATAACTATTCCACTCACCTGCTGGTTTAGTAACCCATTTTGAAGGGGCAATCATCCCGTATAAAGCTCCCGCTTGAGTTAAAGGGCCGTCTGGCATTTCCGGATCTAAAATTTGTATTTCAGGACCTGTTACAAACGGAAATTCATATTTCATATCTTCATTTACTCCCCAAAAAAACCCACTGTTTGACATAGAGCTTACTTTCCATTCCAAATGAATTTTAAAACTTGTATACTCTTTATCGCTCACCAGACTTTTATCCCCTTCACCTGTTGCATCATCAGATGTAAAAGTTAAGACGCCATCTTTTATATCCCAACCAGTTTTATTTCCGTTATCCTGATAATAGTGCCATCCTTCCATCGTATTATCTTGAATTAAAGAAACCCATTTCTCTTGAGAAGTAGATTTTTCTATAATTTCTGGTAATATTACTTTAGAGGCTTTTTTGGAATTATTATTACAACTCAAAATTAAAAAAGATGTAATTATAAATAAATAATATTTTTTTTTCATTTTACTAATGTATTTATCATAAATAAAAGATAATTAAAAATTTAGACCAAACATAAAATATTTTCTTTTAAAACAACTCTTTATAAATCCCAACCAATTCTTCTGTCTCTACTTACAAATTGATTTGCAGGATCAAAATTTATAATATTGGCATTCTTACCATCCCAAAAAAGTTTTTTTCTTCCAATAAAGTTTTTCCCATCTTTAATCATGTAACTTCTTAAAGCGATGTTTCCAATCAAAACTGTTTCAGTAAATGGAGCCGCATATTCAAATGGAGATGTTAATTTTTTGTATTCTTTACTACCATATCCTCCCTTACATGCTTCTATCCATTGATTGTGATGTATTTCATCTAAATTTGAAATAACGCCATCTTCATCAGGAATATTATACAGTAAATTTGTATTAAAATACTCTACTTTTTTATTTTTTCTGTAAAGTTTTGCATTCAATCCATAGACTCCACATGAAATCACTCCTTCGTCTCCAATTATGAAAACACCATTTTTGTTCCCTTTTTCACCTAAATAATCTTCAGCAGGAATAATTTCTGGCCTGGGCGGAATAATCCCTCCATCCATCCAAGTTAACTCTACATTGGAGTTAGTTTTCTTGTTTTTTTCAAAATGAAGGGTTACAGTTGAAGCAGGTGGACATCCCTCTGGATAGTAATTTGCGTTCCATATTTTTTCATAAATAGTTGCAGTACTACACTCTACATCTTTTGGTGAGCCTAATGATAATGTTTTGTAAGGTACATCCAATAAATGACAACCCATATCTCCTAACGCCCCGGTCCCATAGTCCCACCATCCTCTCCAGTTGAAAGGATGAAATTCAGGTCTGTATTTTCTATATTTTGCAGGACCTAACCATAAATCCCATTCTAAACCTTTGGGAACTAATAAAGATGGTTTTGGCATTTTAAATCCTTGAGGCCAAACTGGTCTATTAGTCCAAGCATATATCTTGCTTACTTTACCAATCATTTTTGAATCTATCCAATCTTGGATTTTTACAACTCCGGCACTAGATCCACCCTGATTACCCATTTGAGTAACGACTTTATTCTTTTTCGCTGTAATAGAAAGTTGTCTAGCTTCTTCAATATTATGAGTTAATGGTTTTTGAATATATACATGTAAACCCTTATTCATAGCTCTATTTCCTATCACTCCATGAGTATGATCTGGTGTACTAATTGTTACCGCATCTAAATCTTTTTCTTTGTCTAAAAGTTCATTAAAATCAACATAAAAATTAGCTTTTGGATATTTTTTTCTAGATTGTATAACTCCATGTTTACCCATGGGCTCAACATCACACAAAGCAACAACTCTTTCAGATGAAGCCCAAGAATTTTGGATATCAGCACCTTTTCCTCCTGAACCGATTGAAGCTATATTTAATTGATCGCTTGGTGGTGTAAAACCAACTCCACCTAAAACATTTCTTGGAACAATAAAAAATCCTGCACTTAAAACAGAGGTTTTTTTAATAAAGTTTCTTCGAGATTTATTTTTCATAATTAAATGTAAGTTATCAATTAGTGTTAAAATTATTTAAATTAATTAATTCTTGCTTTGACAGGTTTCTCCACTGTCCTCTGGATAAATCTTTTTTAGTAAGACTTGAAAAAAGCACTCTGTCACAGGAAATTATTTTATAATTAAATTGAAAAAAAAGTTTTTCTAAATCTTTAATAGAATCAATGAAAAGTTCTAATCCTAATTCGTTTTTTTCTGCCCCGTTTACATAATTTATAGATTTTACTATCAATTTATCACTGATCTGAAATTTTTTAATTGATTCAAAAGTTTTTTGTAAAAAATGTTTATTTAATTTTAGATGAAAAATCTGAGTTATCAATTTTTTTTTTGAATTTATTTTATTTATAAATTTATTATCATTTGAAAGCAAAATTAATCCAGTATAATTTTCTTTTAAAAAATCTATGGACTTAATTCCTTTTAGATCGAGAGATGATAAAAGAGAAAAAATAGTTTTAGAATTTGAAATTGAATTTATACAATGAAAACCTTTGGGTTTATTCAAAATAATATATTGCATTTTAATTAATGATATTTTTTTTCCATCAAATTTCACCAGGTCACTTAAAGAAACTTTAGATCCTAATTTATTAATAATTCTATTATTCACAGTAACTCTTCCTTGACTTATATAATCGTCAGCTTGTCTTCTGTTGCAGATTCCTGAATTTGAAATAAATTTATTTAGTCTAATAGTGGCAGGAATTGACATAAAATATTAATTAAGATCCATGTAAGGTAATACTAAAAAGTCCTGTTATAATTAAAATTTTTAAAGCATTATGTAATAAAACATAATATTTTCTACTATTAAATTTCATTAAAAAATAAATAAAAATTATTAAAAAAATAATAGAAAAAATATAATAAACTTTCATCAGTTGAATTTCATAATTAAATATGAGGTTTAAAGAAACTCCTATTGTAAAAACAATAAATAAAATTATGTATCTTTTTGTCCATATTTCACCGTATAGCACCGGGATTGTTTTATAATTCATTGTAAAATCTCCCGTCAAGTTTTCTAAATCTTTAATTAATTCTTTAATTAAAATAACAAAAAATAAAAATATAGCATGAGTAAATATTTCAAGTGAAAAATTTTTATAATATACGGTAATAGCAAAAAAAGGAGTAATCACTAACATTGTAGACAGAAAATTTCCGATAAAAAGATACTTACTTAGCTTAATCGAGTAAATAAAAATTCCTAAAGTATAAAAACTAAAGAAAATCAATGCCTTTAAAGAAACTAATAACGAAAATAATATTGTTAAAACATTTAAAGTAATATAAGTAAATAATTTTGTTCTGCCTGAAATTTCATTCTCCAAAATAGTTTTCAAAGGCCTATTAATCAGGTCTTTATCTGAGTCGTAAAAATTGTTAATTATGTATCCTGCAGAAATGGATGTAGATGTAGACAAAATTATAAACCATATATTTTGGTCTGAAATAACTTGATAAATATTACTCGAGTTTGAAAAAATAAAGATAGAAGAAACAAATTGAGCAAAAATTATAAAAATTACATTGTACCCTCTAATTAGGGAAAAAAAGCTTAATATTTTTAAAAAAAACTTTTTATTTGTTGGAGAAACAAACATTAATACTAAAAGTTATATACAACCTCTAACTTATAATTTTTTAATACAGATTTTGCTTTTTCAAAGTCCTCAGAAAAACCTAAAATATATCCGCCGCCTCCGGAACCACAAAGTTTTAAGAAATAATCATTTGATTCAATTCCCATTTTCCATATTTTATGAAAATTTTGAGGAATCATAGGTTTAAAATTATCCAGAACTACTTGAGATAATTTTTTTATGTCCGAAAATAATGATTTAAAATCTCCAGATAAAAAATTGTCTACACAAGAATCTGTGGTTTTAATAAAATCTTCTCTTATAATTTTATTAAAATTTTTGTTTTTCATTGACTTGAAAAAAATATCTACCATTGGAGCAGTCTCACTGGATTCACCACTATCTAACAAAAAAACTGCACCTTTACCTTTAACTGATTGTAGGGGAATTCCAGTTGTTTCAATTTTATTTTTTGAATGAATTAAGATGGGAAGACTTAAATAACTGTTTAAAGGGTCTAAACCAGACGATTCTCCATGAAAATAAGATTCCATATTTGAGAAAATATTTTTCAGAATTAATATTTTATCTCTTGTTAAATTTTCTAAAATAGTGACCTTATTTTCGGCATAACGATCGTAAAAAGCTGCCACCAATGCGCCACTACTTCCTACTCCATAACCTTGAGGGATTGTACTATCAAAATACATTCCTTCAAAAAGGTCTTTGTTCATCTTTTTAAAATTAAAAACGACAATTGAAGCATCTATTTGTTTTAAAAAATCTCTAAACAGACATAAGGTTTGATTTGATTTTTCAACAAAATTAGAATTAATATCACCTATTTTTAATCCACCTTTATAAAAATTATAAGGAATAGAAAGACCTTTAGAATTTTTTATGATACCATATTCCCCAAAGAGTAAAATTTTTGAATAAAATAAAGGTGCTTTCATATTTTATAAAATTACAATTTAAATGGTCCATTACCAATATTATCATTTATATATTGGTTTGATTCACAAAATTGTATTAAATCATTTTTAATAAACTCTTGAACGGTATTGAATTCTTTTTTTGGATATAACAAATGTACATTAGCACCTGCGTCCAGTGTGAAACAGATATTTGATTCATTTTTGTCTCTGTATTTCCAAATCTGATTGATCACGTTTAAAGTATTTGGCTTCATTAGAATAAAATACGGATCTGATGTCATCATCATAGCATGTAAAGACAAAGCTTCTTGCTCAACCACTTTAATAAATAAATCGTAATCCCCATTTTCTAATGCATTATTTAATTTTTCAAAATTTCTTTCAGCTTGCAATAAACGATCTTTATAATAATTGTGTCCATCCATTAATTGGTGACCAATAGTACTTGAAATTTGTTTTTTTTCTTTATCAACTATAAGAACCGTATCACAGATTTCGCTAAATACATTGTGGATTTTATCAGGGTATTCTATTGCATAAAAATCACTGCTTTTTTTAATAAGATGAGTGTTTCCCCAAACAGAAAAAAACCCCAACACACTTCTACATGCGCTACCAGATCCAAGTCTAGCTATGAATGAGGCTTTTTGAAAAAAATACTTGTCATCAATTGAGGGATCTAATTCCTTTTCAATATCCATTATACAAAGTGACAAGGCACTGTATGATGAAGCTGAAGAAGCGATTCCACTACTGTGTGGGAAAGAGTTTCTAGATTCTATTTTTAATTCTAATTGAGATAGGTAAGGGCAATACTTTTCAATTCTTTTAAAAAACTGGGTTAATTTATTCTCGAAGCTTTGTTTATAATTTCCATCAAATAAAAAAATAAAATTTTTATTACTATTAATTCTTTTACGATAAGAAACTTTAGTTTGAGAATAACAATTATTTAATGTTATACTCAATGAGGGGTTTAATGGTATTTGATTTGATTGTTTTCCCCAGTATTTTATTAATGCTATGTTACTTGGAGATTTCCACTCGGAAAATCCTTTTATATCTTGAAACAAATTTGAATTATATACAAAATCATTAATCATATATTATTCTATTGATTTAATTATTGCGCTTTCAGATTTTCTTTTGGAGCCATCAAATCCATTTACTCCAGAAACTGTTGTGTATCTTAATACATTCTTTTTTTCAGGATAAATAATTTTAAATGCAGCCTGACACATTAAAGTTGCTTCATGAAAACCACATAAAATTAACTTTAGCTTTCCAGGATATGTATTAACATCACCAATAGCAAAAACTCCAGGAATATTAGTTTGGTAGTCTAGAGAGTTATTTACAAGAATAGAATTTTTTACAATATTTAGACCCCAATTTTCCATTTCTCCTAATTTTGGGATTAATCCAAAAAGAGGAATAAAAAAATCTGTATTAATTTCTTTTTCAATATTTCTAGTTTTAATTTTAATACTTTTTAAATTATCATTTCCATTTAAAGCAATAACTTCAGCAGGTGTAATTACATTAATTAAAGATTTATTTTTTAATTTCTGTACTTTATCAACAGAGTCAATAGCTCCTCTAAATTCAGTTCTACGATGAATCAAAGTGACTTTTTTGGCTATTTTTTCAAGTTCAATAGTCCAGTCTAAAGCTGAATCTCCGCCACCTGAAATTACAACATTTTTATTTTTGAAAGTTTCAGGATCTTTAATCATATATTCTAATCCTTTCCCCTCAAACTTTTCTAAATCATTAATTTGCGGTTTTCTAGGTTCAAAACTTCCCAAACCGCCAGCAATTGCTATTACTTTTGCATTATGAACAGTTCCTTTATTAGTTACAACGTTAAAAGAACCATCTTCATTCTTTTCTAATTTTTCTGCAGATTCCGCTAAAGTATAACCAGGACTAAACGGTTTTATTTGTTCTAACAAATCTTCTATTAATTTTCCCGCTAAAATTTCAGGAATTCCAGGTATATCAAATATTGGTTTTTTCGGATATATCTCAGAACATTGGCCACCTGGTTTTGTCAATGCATCAATAATGTGACATTTTAAACCTAATAACCCTGCTTCAAAAACTGCAAATAATCCAGTGGGTCCCCCACCAATTATTAAAATATCGGTTTTAATTATATTCATTGCATTATTCTACACTAATAACTTCTTGTATTTGGGGAGCGTGTTTTTTTATTGTCATTTCGACTCCATTTTTTAAAGTCATCTGATTAACAGAACAACTAACACAATTCCCCATCAATTGAACTTTTACAATATTTTTATTAATAGATAACAAGGAAATATCCCCACCATCAGATAACAGAAAAGGTCTTATTTCTTCAAGAGCTAATTCTACTTTTTTCTTTAATAAATCTTTATTCATAATATTTATTTAATTGCGGAACAACCTGACATAGTTTTAATTTTAATAATCTCAGTGGCCGGAAGATTTTTGTTTCTTATTAATAGTTCAGAAATCATATTTTTTGATATTTCATTAAAAACTTTATTAATTATTGAATCCTCTTGAAGTGAAGCAGGTCTTCCAAGATCACCAGCTTCTCTAATACTTTGATCTAAAGGAATTTCACCTAGAAAAGATACTTCTAAATCATTTGATAAATTTTTAGCACCTTCTTTTCCAAACAAATAATACTTATTTTTGGGTAATTCCTCAGGTGTAAAATAAGCCATGTTTTCTATAATACCCAAAACTGGAACATTTATATTTTCTTGTTTAAACATAGACACTCCCTTTCTTGCATCAATCAAAGCCACATTTTGAGGAGTACTAACTACCACTGATCCGGAAATAGGTAAAGCTTGCATTATACTCAAGTGAATATCACCAGTTCCTGGTGGCAAATCTATTAATAAAAAATCCAATTCACCCCAATCTGCATCAAAAATCATTTGATTTAATGCTTTTGAAGCCATTGGTCCTCTCCATATTACTGCTTGATCCATTTTTGTGAAAAATCCTATAGATAAAATTTTTATTCCAAAATTTTCTACTGGTTTCATTTTAGATTTATCTTCAATCTGTACAGCAAGAGGTTTTTTATCAGAAACATCAAACATAATTGGAATTGATGGACCATATATATCGGCATCTAAAATTCCAACAGAAAAACCCATCTGCTTTAAACAAATCGCTAGATTGGCAGTAACAGTTGATTTACCTACTCCACCTTTACCAGAGGATACAGCAATAATATTTTGAACATTTTCTAAAACTTTTTCATTATTTAAAATTGTTTTTTTTATTGGCTTAGCTACTTTAAAATTAATTTTTATATCATAATTATCCTTTAAATCAGCATTTAAAGTATCGTTTATCAGTTTTTTAATTTTATTTTTAGATTGAAGGGTTGGGTTTTCGATTACTAAATCAATTAAAATTTCATAGTCAAATACAACAACATTCGTTACTGCATTGTTAGAAACTATATCAAACTTTTCATTATTTAAATGAATGGTTCTTAGAAGAGATAAAATTTTATCCTTGTTTGGTTTCAAGACAAAACATTTTTTTGCAAATATAAGCTTAAGAATATAATTTATTGTAATTCTATGGATGGATCCCAAAAAATAATTTCAAAATTTAATACTTTATCATTTTTAACCAATATTCCTTCACTTTCTAATAGTTGTTTCATTAAGTTGACCCCAAAGAAATGGTTTTTTCCAGTTAATAATCCAGTCCTATTAACTACTCTGTGAGCTGGGATATCATGATTAAGGTGAGAAGCATTCATTGCCCAACCCACAACTCTTGCACTTTTTTTAGATCCTAGAAAATTTGCAATGGCTCCATAAGTTGTTACTCTACCCACTGGAATTAATGAAACGACTTTATATACTTTACTGAAAAATTCTGATTTTTTTAAATCTTCCTTCATTTTAGAAGCTAAACCTTAAATATGATATGTTTTTCTTTGTTTCTAAAAACAATTTCTCATAATGAGTTTTAATATTAATAACCTCAGCAGGTGCGTTATTATTTTTATAGATATCATGATTGGAAAATGATGGTTTTATACTAAGTCCTTGCAACAAACCTAATGTATATCCATGAAGGAATTCACTATCAGTTTTTAGATGAACCACTCCATTGTCAACTAATATCTTTTTGTATAGTTTCAAAAATAATGGATTAGTCAAACGATGTTTTCTTCTTTGATATTTAATTTGAGGATCAGGAAAAGTTAACCAAATTTCTTTCACTTCTTGTTTTCCAAAAACAAAATCAATCAACTCAATTTGAGTTCTTAAAAAAACTACATTTTCTAAATTTTCTTCCAAAGAAGTCTTTGCGCCACTCCAAAATCTTGCTCCCTTAATATCTATGCCAATATAATTTTTTGTAGGATTTGATTTAGCCAAATTAACTGTATATTCTCCTTTACCACATCCAAGTTCAACAATTATAGGGTTATTATTTTTGAAGTAAAGTTTATTCCAACTCCCTTTATAAATAAAGCTGTCTGAAAGCAATTCTTTTCTTGCAGGTTGAATTACATTAGAAAAACTTTCGTTTTCAATAAACTTTTTTAATTTGTTTTTGCTTCCCAATAATTAGTTTTTAAGAACAAAACAAACTTAAAATAATTAATTTAATTTCTCTAAAGTAAAAGAAAATTCGGATCCAATGCCAAAATCACTTTCTACATAAATTTTTTCATTGTGAGCATCAATTATATGTTTTACTATAGCTAGACCTAATCCTGATCCACCACTCGATCTGCTTCCTGAATTATCTATTCTATAAAACCTTTCAAATAACCTATTGAAATGCATCTTTTGAATTCCATTCCCATTATCAGTTATTCTAATTATCACTTTATTATCAGTTATATTTTCAACCGAGACTTCGGTTGTACCAGAATCTTTTCCATATTTAATAGAATTTTCAATTAAATTAGTCAATACTTGATGTATTTTTTCTTGATCCCCATTAACATTTACTTTTTTATTTGCTGGATCTAAAAACAATGTTATTCCTTTTTTGTCAGCTTGAATTTCAAGCATCTCAAATACATTATTTATTAGAGAAATTATATTAAAATTAGATTTTTCTAATTTTAAACCTTCAGATTCTAACTTAGTAATTAAATCTAAATCTTTTACAATAAAAATTAATCTTTCTACAGCTTTTTCAGCAATTTTTAAATATTTTAAATTAACCTCCTCATCTTTTAAAGCGCCATCAATTAAGGTTAAAAGATAACTTTGAGAAGTAAATAAAGGGGTTTTTAACTCATGAGCTAAATTTCCAATAAAATCTCTCCTAAAGTTCTCTTTTTCTTTCATAGATTTCATTTCAGTCTTGCTTTCTATAGAAAATTTTTTGAGGTTATCTATTAATTGATCCATATTTGTTGAAACTAAAGAATTCTCAGGTTTATTATTCAAAGGATATAAATCGCGATAAAGATTTCTGATTTTTTTGAATACATAAAATTCTAAATACAAGAAAACTATTAAAAAAGAAAATATAAACAATGGAAAAATAAGTAACATTAAATTCCCTATATCTTCTTTGTTAAAATAATCATATAATAATAGGATTATTACAGTTAGCAAGCTAAGTATAATAGAAACAAACAATGACTGTATTTTAGATCTATTAAATAAAGGCATAAAATTATTGGATAAACTTATAGCCTACCCCTTTGATAGTTTTAAAATACGAATCTCCAATTTTTTCTCTTAATTTTCTAATATGAACATCAATAGTTCTATCACCAACTATAACATTGGAGCCCCAAACTTTGCTCATAATTTCATCTCGAGTAAAAACTTTTCCTGGTTTAGAAGCTAAAAGAAAAAACAACTCGAATTCTTTTCTTGGCAACGTTATCACCTTTTTGTCCTTAGTTACTATATATTCACTTCTATTAATAGTTATGTTATCTAATTCAATTTTTAAATGTTCATTGTTGCCTAAGCGAATTCTTTTGACTATTGATTCAATTTTTTTTAATAATATTTTAGGCTTTACAGGTTTTGAAATATAATCATCTCCTCCAGCTTCGAAAGCTGCTATCTGAGTAAAATCTTCATTTCTTGCACTTAAAAATATTATCATAGTTTCATTTAAAGATGGTATAGATTTAATTTTGGAACACGCTTCAATACCATCCATTTCTGGCATCATTATATCTAATAAAATAATTTCTGGGGAAAATAATTTTGCTTTTTTTATCGCTTCTTTACCATTAGCAGCAGTTTTAATTTTATATCCAGCAAGCGAAAGATTATATCTTAAGATTTCTATTATATCCTGATCGTCGTCAACGACTAAAATTTTTGTAATTCCTGACATATTTGAAATTTTCTATAAAAATAATTAATCTTAATTTTTAATACTTTTACTTAACAATTTATTAATACTATAATTAAGAATTTGAATCCATTTGATATCGTTTCTGAACTAGATTTTAAAGAAAAAGCCATTTCTTTGTTTAATATCCAGTTCAACAATAATTTAGTTTATAATCAATACTGTAAGTTATTGAAAATAAAACCAAATGATGTAAAAGAGTTACGTCAAATTCCTTTCTTACCAATTCAATTTTTTAAAACTTATAAGATTGTATCGTCTAAAAAAAAAATAACACATATATTTAAGAGTAGTGGAACAACAGGGCTTAAGAGTAAAAATTATGTTAGTGATATAAACATGTATATTAAAAGTTTCAGAAAATCTTTTGAAATTTTTTACGGTTCGATTGAGGATTACATTTTTTTTGGGCTTTTACCTTCCTATATTGAACAAAAAAATTCGTCTCTAGTATTTATGGTTGATAATTTTATAAAAAGTTCAAATTTTAGTAAAAGTGCATTTTACTTAAACAACTATAAAAAACTTTCAAATACTTTAAAAAAATTAAAAAATAAAAAAATAGTTTTATTTGGGGTAAGTTATGCTTTATTAGATTTTGCAGAAAAATATCCTATAGAAATGAAAAATTTAATTATTATTGAAACTGGTGGAATGAAGGGAAGAAAAAAAGAAATTAGTAGAGATGAGCTTCACCAAAGGCTTCAAAATGGATTTGGTACAGAAAATATCCATTCGGAATATGGAATGACAGAATTATTTTCCCAAGCATACGCAATCAAAAATGCTAAATTTAAAAATCCGCCATGGATGAAGACATTTATTAGAGACATTAATAATCCTTTATTTGTTTCTAAAAATGGAAAAGGAGCTATAAATATAATTGATTTAGCAAACGAACATTCTTGTGGATTTATTGCTACTGATGATTTAGGTGAGGTTTTTGATAATAATTATTATTCAATAGATGGAAGGATGAATGAATCAGAAATTAGAGGTTGTAATCAAATGTTTTAATTAAATACAATTAAAAAATAATTCTTTTTTCCTCTTTGAACTAAAATGTATTTGTCACAAATTAAATTAGATTGAGATAATGTAAAATCCAAATTAATTTTTTCTTTATTTATTGAAATGGAATTTTCTTTAACAGCTCTATTTATTTCTGATTTTGAGGGAAAAAAACCTAATTCAAAAAGGAAATCATTAATTATAGGGTTAGAATTTAAATAACTTAAAGACAAGTTTGCTTTTGGAACTCCGTCAAATACATCTAAAAAAGTATTTTCGTCCAATAATCCTAAATCTTTCGATGTTGATTTTCCAAACAAAATATTGGAGGCAATAATTGATTTTTCTAAATCTTCTTTTGAATGGACTAATTCAGTCAGATAAGATGATATTTTTTTTTGTAATGATCTTAGATGAGGCTCTTTTTTATGGGCTTTTATGAATTCAATAATTTCTTCTTCTGAATAAAAAGTAAATATTTTAATATATTTATAAGCATCCTCATCTGAAATATTGAGCCAATACTGATAAAATTTGTAAGGAGAAGTTCTGTTTCTATCTAACCAAATATTACCCTCTTCTGTTTTTCCAAATTTAGAACCATCAGCTTTGGTAATTAAAGGGCAAGTTAAGGCAAAAACTTTTTTTCCAGTTTTTTTTCTAATCAGTTCCGTTCCACTGGTTATATTTCCCCATTGATCACTGCCTCCCATTTGAATAAGACAATTATGATTTTTAAACAAATGATAAAAATCATATGCTTGTATTATTTGATAAGTAAATTCTGTAAAAGACATACCCTCTTTCGAATCTTTACTTAACCTCTTTTTTACAGAATCTTTAGCAACCATATAATTTACTGTAAGATGCTTTCCTATATCCCTTATAAAATCTATCAAATTAATTTTATCAAACCAATCGTTATTATTACAAATAACTGCAGAATTTTTCTCTTTCGAGTCAAAATTCAGAAATTTTGAAAGTTGATACTTTATCCCTTTAATATTTTTATCTAACTCATGCTTAGTTAATAAATTTCTTTCTGAAGATTTTCCAGAGGGATCACCAATCATTCCTGTAGCTCCACCAATTAAAATAATTGGTTTATGTCCTGACTTTTGGAAATGCATCAAAATTAATATTTGCACTAAACTTCCAATATGCAAAGAATCCGCGGTAGGATCAAAACCAATGTAACCAGAAATTGAATTTTCCAATAACTCTTCTTCACACCCGGGAATTATATCTTGTAATAATCCTCTCCAACGCAATTGATTAATAAAGTTATTCAACACAATACAAATTTCAACAAATATATACCTCTTATACTAAAGAAAAAAGAAATTAAAAAAATAGTACATTAGTGACATGATTTTAGTAACAGGCGGAACAGGTTTAGTTGGATGTCATTTATTGTATTTACTTATTAAAAATGACAAAAAAGTATCTGCAATACATAGAAAAAATAGCAATTTAGAAAAAGTAAAAAAAGTATTTTCGACTTACTCAAAAAATTCTGAAGAATTATTTGATAAAATAAATTGGATAGAGGGTGATATAAATGATTTAGAAAGTCTCTCTGTTGCTTTTAAAAATATTCAAGAGGTTTATCACTGTGCAGCATTTATTTCATTTGATAAAAAGGACCTAAAGTCAATGAAAAAAATTAATATCGAAGGTACTGCTAACATGGTTAATGTCTCTTTAGATAAAAAGATAAAAAAATTCTGTTATGTTAGCACGATTGCAGCAATTGGTTTAAGTACTAATAAATATACCGATGAAGAAACCGAATGGACTGAAAATTCGAACCCATATTCTCAAACCAAAAAAAATGCAGAAATGGAAGTTTGGAGAGGTATTTCCGAAGGTTTAAATGCAACAATAGTAAATCCTGGAGTTATAATTGGAAGTGGATTTTGGAAAAGAGGAAGCGGAGCTTTCTTTACTCAAATTAGCAGAGGAATGAAGTATTATCCGTCTGGAAAAACTGGTTTTATATGTGTAAAAGATGTAGTAAATATCATGTATATACTAATGAATAAAAATATTTTCTCTGAAAGATTTATATTAGTGGCTGAAAATTGGACTTTTAAAAAATTCTTTCATAAAGTAAGTGAATCTTTAAACTTAAATCCCCCAATGAAAGAGGCTGGGAAAACTTTGATGAAAATAGCATTAGTATTAGATTTTTTAAATAGCATGGTTTCAGGAAAAAGAAGAAAGTTAAATAGTGCATCTGTTGAATCTTCTATTTCAACTAGTCATTATTCTAATACTAAAATTTCATCCAAGCTTGATTATGATTTTATAAAAATTGAAAAATCTATAACTGAAACATGTGAGATTTTTAAAAACCAATAATAGTTGAGTTTTATATTTAACCTTTATTTAGAGTACACTTCTAATTCATTATTTAACGAATCTTTTATGTGACTTAATTTTGCCTCTAATTTCGAAAATATTTTTAAATAAATTTTTGGATTTGAAGCATAATAAAAATTGCTATTCGAAAATTTAAGAGAATCTATTTTATGCTTCTTGAACAATAATGAATCCTTAATATTATAATAATTTAATTCAGATTTATTTCTAAATGCTCTGCTTGAATTTATAACGTTGATGTCAAATAAAAAATTTACCATTTCATCCTCGGACATTATATTTTTAGGCTGGTTTCTTCCATTGCTAGAACATGATAAAAACATAAAAAAACTAAATATGAAAATTATTTTTTTCATCTTTCAAAAGTTAATCTTTTACCCATTAATTCTTGATTAAATTGACCTTCATCAAACACTAACTTACCATTTACAAAAGTTTGGGTGACTTTTGAATCAAAAATATAATCTTCAAAAGGAGACCAATTACATTTAGATAAAATATTCTTTTTTTCAACTTTCCATGGGCTATCTAAATCTATCAAAACAAGATCTGCAAAATAACCCTTTCTAATATAACCTCTCTTCTCAATTTGAAACATTTCTGCTGGGTTATGACACATTTTAGTAATAATTTTTTCTAGGCTTATTTTTTTATTCAAATAATGTTGAAGCATAGAAACTAAGCCATGTTGAACTAATGGACCTCCAGAGGGGCATTCCAAATATTTTTTTGATTTTTCTTCAATTGTATGGGGTGCATGATCAGTCGCAATCACATCAATTCTATCGTTATTTAATGCATCCCAAAGAGCCTCTCTATCGTTTTCTGATTTTATAGCAGGGTTCCATTTTATTAGAGACTGCTTTTTCTTATAATCTTTATCACTAAACCATAGGTGATGAACACAAACTTCACAAGTAATTAGTTTTTGTTTTAGAGGAGTTTTATTATCAAATAAAAGTGATTCGCTTTTAGTTGACAAATGAAAAACATGTAATCTCGCTCCAGTTTCGTTTGCTAAGTCGATAATTTTTTTTGTTGATTTCAAACATGCTTGCTCTGTCCTAATTTTAGGATGTAAATCAAATGGAATATTATCTCCAAATTTTGATTTGTAAAAAGATAAGTTATTATTAATTATTTTTTCATCTTCACTATGTACAGCTATTAAAAGATCTGTATGTTCAAAAATTTCTTTCAAAACTTTTTGATCGTCAACTAGCATATTTCCAGTTGAAGAACCTAAAAAAAGTTTTAAAGCCGGTACATTTTTTTTATTCAATTTTTTTATTTCATCAATATTATCGTTAGTTCCTCCAAACATAAATGAATAATTTGCGTATGAATTGTTTTTAGCTAATTCAAACTTATCTTCTAATTTTTTTAATGTTGTAGTTTGAGGAACTGTATTGGGCATTTCTATGTATGAGGTAATTCCTCCAGCTATAGCAGCTTTTGACTCGGAATTAATAGTGGCTTTATGTGTTAATCCTGGCTCTCTGAAATGAACCTGATCATCAATAACTCCAGGAATTAATAATTTATTTTTAGCATTAATTAATTTGTAATGATCTTTTATTAAAATATCCTCTGAAATTTCATAAATAATTTCGTCTTTTATCAATAAATCAGATTTAAATATTTTACCTTCATTAACAATTCGAGCATTTTTAATTAAAATTTCTGACATAATTATTTGTTTAAATTATTAAAAAAACTGTAAATTTTTAATTTGATCAAACCAAAAATAGCTTCAAAAATTATATCACCGTTCATCTTAGATTCACCATAAATCCTATCTTTGAAAATAATAGGTATCTCTAAAATTTTAAACTTGTTTTTATAGGCTTTAAATTTAAGCTCTATTTGAAAAGCATAACCATTGAATAAAATTGAATTTAAATTTATTTTTTTTAAAACTTCTCTTTTATAACCTACAAAACCCGAAGTTGCATCCATAACGGGAAGTCCAGTAATCACTCTTGAGTATATAGATGCTAAATAAGACAAAATTATTCTACTCAATGGCCAATTTACTACATTAATACCATTAATATATCTTGACCCAACTATAACATCACAATTTGAACTATCGATTTCTTTGTACATCCTAACTAGGTCATTTGGATCATGTGACAGGTCTGCGTCCATCTCAAAAATATATTGGTAATTTTTTGACAAAGCCCAATAAAATCCAAGGGTGTAAGCTTTTCCCAGTCCTTCTTTTTTATTTTTGGACTCTAAAAAAATTCTTTTGTCATATTTTTTTGCATAATCTTTTACTAATTCAGCTGTTCCATCGGGTGAATTGTCATCAACAAATAAAACATCAAATAAGATAGAAAGATTAAGGACTTTATCTAAAACAACAGGGATATTTTCTAATTCGTTATAAGTAGGTATAATTACAATAGCTTTAGACATAGTTTACTTTTTAACAAAAATACAGATTTAATAAACTAAAAATTATTTTCAATTTCATAATGTAAAATAAAGCTAATTTTGAATAATGAATGAATTGATTTTTAAAGAACAGTTAATAGAAAACTGGATAAAAATTTTATTAATTATTTCCGCATTTTTAATTTTTACTGCACGATTAATTAGTGGAAGAAAATTTCAATTTTTAATTAGTTTCTGGAAAATTCGCAGTTATTTTATTTATAAATCTGGAACTTCTATACCTTTTTTTACATCTCTTAATTCTTTAATGTTTATTGTTAGGGTAATTGTTTTTTCACTATTCTTAACCATTTATCTTTTTCCCTATAAGTTTTCTGAATTTCAATTTTCTAACTATTTAATTATTTCAGGAATTATTTCATTTTATATCATATCTAAATATTTTATTGAACAAATAGTATCCATTATTTTTAATTTTAGAAATTATTTAAAAGAAATAAATAGGTATAGAATTGGATTAAAAAACTTAATCTCATTACACTTTTATTTTTATTTAATTATTCTAATTTTTAATCCGATCTCCAATATAGCAACAATTATATTGAGCTTTGTATTGTATTTCATCTATCTGTTTTTTTCATCCAACTTTATATTTAAAAAGTATTACAACAACAACTTAAAAAGTCTTGTTTATTTTATTTTGTACCTTTGCACGTTCGAAATAGCACCTGCTACAATAGTAATGCTGCAAGCTTTTAAACAATAAAGATTATGAAGGTAAAAACTATTTTAATTTCTCAACCGAAACCAACAACTGATAACTCACCATATTCACAATTAAAAACTAAAAGAAAAGTAAAAATTGATTTTATTCCTTTTATTCATGTGGAAGGTGTTAGGGCACGCGAAGTACGCCACCAAAAAATTGATTTATCTAAGTTTTCTGCTATCATACTAACAAGCAGAAATGCTGTAGATCATTTTTTCAGAGTAGCAGAAGAAATGAGATTTCCAATTCCAAATGCTCTAAAATATTTTTGTTTATCCGAAGCTGTAGCATTTTACCTGCAAAAATATGTTGTTTACAGAAAAAGAAAGATTTATGTAGGCGGAAGAACATTTGAAGATTTATCTGTTCAAATAGCTAAATATAATGAAGAAAGTTTTCTGATTCCATCGTCTGATGTGTTATCACCAGCTATACCTACCAAACTTGATGAGCTGGGAGTGAAATGGGTTCAAGGAACCTTTTACAAAACAGTTATAAGTGATCTTTCTAGCTTGAAAAAAGTGTTTTATGATATACTTGTTTTTTTCAGTCCATCTGGAATAGAATCATTAATGTCAAATTTTCCTGATTTTCAACAAAACGATACCAAAATAGCAGTTTATGGGAAAACAACTGTTAAAGCAGCTGAAAAAGCTGGATTAAGAATAGACATTTCAGCGCCTTCAGCAAAAGTTGTTTCTATGTCTAAAGCCCTAGATATTTACTTAGAAAAAGCTAATAAATGATAAAACTACTCTTTTATTTTACTTTTGAATAATTTTAAAAACTTATCGAAATCTTCTTGCGATTTAACAGATTTATATTGATCATTTTTAAATAGCTCAAGATATATTTCTAATTGTTTAGGAATTAAATAACCCCTTATCGGAGTAATTAAATTCATATTATCGTCAAAAAAAAGAGTAGTTGGGTAGGCATTAACCCCAAGAAATTGAGTAAATTGATGAGAAGAATTTCTGGTTTGAGATTTATTTTTATCATAACCTACATTTTCAAATCTTCTTCCTTTAAAATTAATTATATCATTTCCTTCTGCATTAAACTTAACGGCATAATAATGTTCATTTATGTATTGAACAATAAATTTATTTTGAAAAGTATTTTTATCCATCAATTTACAGGGTCCACACCAATTTGTATAAGCATCTAAAATTATATTCTTTGGATTTGTTTTTTGTAGTTCTTGAGCTTCATCCAAGCTAATCCAATTAATCTCTTGAGAATGATTAAAATTAAATGATAAAGCTAAAAATAGTATAAAAACCTTAACTAAATCCATGCATTCTTTTCTTTAAAAAAGCGTTAAGTAGAAACATAACAACTCCAGCACCTATAGGAATGATTGTAAAAATCAAAAAGAAGCCCGATAACCCAGAAACTTCCGATATTTTATCAATATAGCTTCCAGTGAAACCTCCTAAAAGATTTGCAAAAAAACTAGATAACAACCAGAACCCAAACATTAAACCAACCAACCTAGCAGGTGCAAGTTTACTTACGTAAGATAGTCCAACTGGGGAAACACACAATTCCCCTAATGTATGGAATAAATATGCAAATACAAGCCAGAAAATACTAACACTTGCCGTTTGAGCACCAAAAGGAATTGACATGGATCCATAGGCAAGGAATGCGAAACCTAAACCAAGAAGCACTAATCCTATTGCAAATTTAATAGGTCCAGATGGATTATATTTAGAAGCCCATATTTTTGAGAAAATAGGTGCAAAAATTATAATAAATAGAGAGTTTAAAACAGCAAACCATGAAGCTGGTATTTCGGTATTATCTTGACTAAATTCATTCTTTATCATCCAAATAACTATTCCCCATATAATTACAAAACTAGTACCTAGAAATATATTGGATAAAAAATATTTTTTAAATATATTTTTAAATAACATAATTAATACATAGGTTATAACTAACATAGGAACCACTGTTATTATAGTATTAACTATATTAAATATGAGCGATGATTCACCAGTTAAATTTCTTTGGGTATAATCACTTGCAAAAATGGTCATAGATCCACCTGCTTGTTCAAAAGCCCACCAAAAAAAGATAGTTGCGGCTGAAAAAACTAATATAACTGATATTCTGTCCCATTCAATATTTGTTAATGTATTAGTAATCTTTTCAGTATTCTTTTTCTCATCTTTTTCTTCTTCTGGTTTTAAACCAATCGAACCGAAAATATTTTGTGCAAAATAAAATTGAAGCATTCCAAAAAACATAAAAATTCCAGCAAGTCCAAATCCCCAATGCCATCCAATTTTCTCACCAAGATAACCACAAAGAAGTATTCCAAGAAATGCTCCACAATTAATACCCATATAAAAAATTGTATAAGCACCATCTTTTCTTATGTCATCATCTTTGTATAATTGCCCTACTATTGAGGAAATATTTGGTTTAAATAATCCGTTTCCTATAATTAATAATCCTATTCCTATGAAGAAAAAAGAATTTGAAAAATATTCTAAAGCCATAGATCCGTGACCTAATGCCATTACAAGAGCACCAATAACAACAGCATTTCTGTATCCTAGAAATTTGTCAGCTAAAACTCCTCCAATTAATGGGGTGAAATAAACGAGTCCTGTATACCAGCCATAAAGAATTAAAGCATCGTCTCTTTCCCAACCCCAACCTTCGTTCATTATTGATGAAGTAAGAAATAACACGAAAATAGCTCTCATACCATAATAACTAAATCTTTCCCACATTTCAGTGAAGAATAATACAAATAGACCACTTGGGTGATCAAATATTGTTTTTTGATTGTATTCAGATCCATTAAAAATTTTTTCCATTAATAAGTGTTTTTTGTTAAATATATTTTATTCGTTCTAATTCTTTAATATTTTTTTTCCATGATAATATTTTCCTTTTATCAAAGAATGCAAATTATTTAAATTTTCAAAAGTAATCCCTCCAGCACAAATAACTTCGAATCTTTCAGGTGCTAAATCTAACATTTTTTTTAGAGTTTTTATAGCATCCTTTGCAAAACGATGACCTCCAGACGTTAGAACTCCGTTAATATCTCTATTTTGAATCAATTGGGAAAAAGATAGAATTACTGATTTTGTACTATCAATTGATTTATGAATAATTACCTTTAAGGGTTTTGCTTTTTTTGATAAGAATTCTATTTGTTTCATATTAAAGTTTGAATCATTATTTAAACATCCCAAAACCACACCATCTACTCCAACTTTTTTACAATAATTAATTTCTTCCAACATTTTATAAATTTCTTCATCAGAGTAAACAAAGGAAGGGTGTTTTGGCCTTATCATAACTCTAATTGGAATATTTAAAGAATTAAATGATTCTTTTATTAAATTTCTAGATGGCGTTAAACCATCTAGATCGAGCCTTCCACACAACTCAATTCTGTTTGCTCCATTTTTTTCTGCGATAACTGCATCTTCTAATGAGTCAACACATACTTCTTTAATAATTTGCATAATGAAATGTTCCTAAAAGTGGTATCTTTTGAAAGTCTCTATTGCTGAGTAATCTGCCATTCCTAAATCGCGAAAATTTTTTGCAATTGCTCTATTTCTATCCTCAGTTCTAACCCAAAATTCTCTGTTATCATCACCCTGAAACATTACATTATCTTTTTGAGTTTGATGATAAAAAATAGCTTTTCTTTTTCTTAAAACTTGATTTGGACTCATTGGAATAGCCATATCAATTTCGTGAACCTCCCACTCATGCCAAGCTCCACGATATAACCAAACCCAACAATTTTTCATAAAACTTTTTTGTTTTATTGTTCTTAAAACATCAAAAAAGATATCTAAACAAACCTTATGGGTTCCATGTGGATCAGCAAGATCTCCAGCAGCATAAATCTGATGAGGTTTTATTTTTAAAATTAAATCACTCATTATTTTTTTATCTGTTTCTGTTGTAGAAGATTTTTTAACAGTTCCAGTCTCATAAAAAGGTAATTTTAAGAAATGTACATTATCGTCTGAAATACCTACATACCTTGTTGCAGCTAAAGATTCTTTTTCTCTAATTAGAGAAGCCATCATTCTAACCTTAGGATTTTTTAAAATTTCTTTTTTATTTTTGAGAAGATTAATTAAATTTTTAAATTTATTGTTAGATTTTGATGAAATTTCTGAATAAACTTCAATAAATTTTAAAACATCTGAATTATTTACTGCTATATTACCAGATGTTTGGTAAGCAACATGAACTTCGTGACCTTGTGAAACTAACCTTGCAAAGGTTCCACCCATAGAAATAACATCATCATCTGGATGAGGACTAAAAATAATAACTCTTTTTTTTGAGGGGATTGCTCTCTCTGGTCTATACGTATCATCTGAATTTGGTTTACCTCCAGGCCAGCCAGTAATTGTTCTTGAAATCTTATTAAAAATCTCTAAATTAATATCATAAGGAGATTGGTACATCAACAACTCTGATAAATTATTCTCGTTATAATCAGATTCTGTTAAGTTTAAAATGGATTTATTAGTTTTTTGACATAACCAAAATACAGCCTTAGCCTTAAGTTCTTTTGACCAATTACAAGATCCAACTTTCCAAGGAGTTTTAATTCTAGTTAGTTCGGAAGCAGAATTATGATCTAAAACAAATGTCACATTTTTGTGTTTCTGCAAAAAACTAGCAGAAAGATTTGAATCTATTTCATCTTCAATAGATTTTTTGATTACCATTGACTTGTTTTGTCCCCAGGCCAAAAGCACAATTCTTTTTGACTTTCTAATGGTATTAATTCCCATTGTAATAGCTGTCGAAGGTACATTTTCAATTCCATAAAAAGATTTTCTTGCATCATTTCGAGTAATATAGTTTAAATGAATAAGTCTTGTTACAGAATTATAGTTCGATCCTGGTTCATTAAAACCAATATGACCAGTCCTACCAATACCTAGAAGCTGAAAATCTATACCACCACATTTTTTGATCTTTTTTTCATAAGAATCACAATATTCATTGACTTGGTCTAAGGATACATCACCACTTGGAATATTAATATTTTCAGGCAGAATATCTATATAATTAAATAAATGATCATGCATGAAGTGATGATAACTATTGGAATCATTTTTGGACATTGGAAAATATTCATCTAAGTTAAATGTTATTACGTTTGAAAAACTAAGACCTTCTTCTTTGTGTAATCTTACAAGCTCTATGTAAACTGAAATTGGAGACGAACCTGTTGCAAGACCTAAAACACAATTCTTCTTTTCTTTTTGTTTTTTTCTTATTAAAACAGAAATTTCATTTGCAACTACTTTAGAAGCTTCCTTAGAATCATCAAAAATCACACTATGTATCTTTTCAAATCTAGTTTCTTCTAAAGTCCCTGGCGATTTATAATTAATTATCATTTTAATTTTTTTAATTTTCCCCAATTATATTTTAGCACCATTGCAAATGTAATACCGATTGTTAAAAAGGAAATTCCATTATTTATTTCACCGTATATAAAATATCCAGTTGAGAACAGCATTGAATAAATAGCAAAACAACCACAAAGCATACAGATTATTCCAAGTGGAACAGACCATGTCTCATTATTTCCTATATCATTAAATGAAATATTTTTTTCATCTGCTTCTAATTTAATTTTCTCCCATCCTGGACCACCTGGATTTGTTTTAACACAAAAATTAATCAATGTATCTGTTGAATCAGGTTTCGTTAAAAAAGTAACTAATAACCAAATAACTGTAGTAAATAAAACCACCATTGGAAACTTATAGTGGGAGGGTAAAATTCCAGAGTCAGAAAACAATATTGGGCCTAATGTTGTAAAATTTAATATTATTGAAACAAAGCCCGAAACAAACATGGCTGTTATTTCACTCCATGCATTTATTCTCCACCAAAACCATCTTAAAATAAATATTAAACCTGTTCCTGCTCCAAACATTAAAATAACATCAAATAACTGTAAAGCATTAGTTAATAATAAGGCAAAAACTGCACTGATTAAAAATAAAGTTATTGTTGAAATTCTTCCAATATTTACAAGCTGTTTTTCTGAGGCATTTTTATTTATTTGTTGCTTATAAAAATCATTCACAATGTAAGAGGATCCCCAATTTAAGTGAGTAGAAATAGTTGACATATACGCTGCTACTAAGGAAGCTACAACAAGTCCTAATAGTCCAGATGGAAGCATTGTTAGCATTGCAGGATAGGCAAGGTCATTTCCAAGTTTATCCTCAGAAACATTTGGAAATGCTTCTTGGATACTTGCTAAATCGGGAAATACTATTAATGAAGCCAAGGCAACAATTATCCATGGCCAAGGTCTTAGTGCATAATGCATAACATTGAAAAAAAATGTAGCACCTATTGCATGATTTTCATCCTTTGCTGCTAACATTCTTTGCGCTATATATCCACCACCACCAGGCTCAGCTCCTGGATACCATGAACTCCACCACTGAACAGCAAGTGGAACTATTAAGAGCGGAATATACATCTCTGGATCATTAAGATCAGGTGTCATTGACAATATATCCGTTGGTGTTTTAGCAATTAAACTAGCCATTCCACCAACCTCAGGGAGATTTACCAAATAATATGCTGCACCTATCGATCCTACCATAGCAGCAAAAAATAGTATAAAATCCGTATAAACAACCCCTCTAAAACCACCAACAGTACTGAAAACTACTGTGATAGAACCTGCATAAAGTATTGTATCAAATGGTGACAGACCAAGCATTATCTCACCAATTTTGATTGCAGCCAAGGTAACTCCTGACATAGCCATAACATTAAAAATAACTCCCAAATATATAGCTCTAAATCCTCTTAAAAATTTTCCACCCGATCCACTATATCTTAGCTCATAAAATTCCATGTCTGTTGCAACATTAGATCTTCTCCATAACTTAGCATATACAAAAACGGTCAATAATCCTGTCAATAAAAATGCCCACCAAACCCAATTTCCTGCTACTCCTTTAGTCCTAACAATGTCTGTAACAAGGTTTGGAGTATCTGTTGAAAAAGTGGTGGCTACCATAGAAATACCTAACAACCACCATGGCATATTTCTGCCAGAAAGAAAATATTCAGATGAACTAGATGCGGATTTTTTTGAAACTAAGAAACCTATAATTAAAGTTATAGAGAAAAAAACTGCTATTATTCCATAGTCTAATGAAGATAGTTCTATCATAATATTTTATGTATCCAAATTTAAAGTAATGATATATAAATTTAAGTAATAAATAGCTTAAGAAGGCAATTATATAGACAAAGAATATTAAGAAAGGTATTTCTGAACCTCAATAATATCTTTTTTGGAGGTAAGATCTAAAACATTATCATATTTAAAAATAGCTGAAATATTTTTTTTATTATCTAAAATCATATTTTTTAAAACATCCGCAATTTCTTTCTCATTTCTAATTTTATTTATTGGGCAATTCTTAAAAAAAGTATAACATATTTCTCCTTCGAATTTAAAAAGATTCATACTTACTCTTATTTTGCCAAAAACATCAAGAGAGTTATTTATTAAAATTTCACTCGGTTTTTCTATAATATCAACCAAAAAATTTTCTTTATCCGTCGTTACAATAGAAAAAGATGAAATCCTTTTTTTACTAAACTTCAAACCGTCTCTATCATAAGCAATAAAAGCGTTTTTAGATAAAGTATTTTTAATTTCCTTTAAAGATTCAACTGAATATAAGTTGTCTCCGTTACAAACGCAAAAAGATTGAGATTTCAGTTGTGGAAATTGTTCCATTGTTTGAAATATTGCATCTGCTGTTCCCAAAGGTTTTAATCTGTTTATAGCCAAGTACTGAATAGAAAAAAAAATATTACAATTACTTAAATCCAATTTCAAAATATCTTTATAATTATTACGAAATGAAGATGCTTTTTCAGACGTTATTATATAAATATTTTTAAAACCAGAGTTGAGGATATTTGAAATGGAATAGCTAATAAAAGGTTTTTGTTCACTTCCAAACTCTATCAAAACCTTACTTTTTGAATCAGCAGATTTTATTTGATTTTTTGACAAATTATTAATTGAGGAAGGTTTTTTCATTCTGGAAGAAGCTCCAGCTGCCATTATTATAATTGAGTCTGTAATCATTTTAAAAAATCAATTTCAAGTGTTTATAGTTCTAGTGATGGAATGATAAATTCATCTAAAGAGGGTGTTTTGTGAGATTCAATTAAATAATTTTCTAATAGATTAACTATTTTTGGATTATGTGCTGAAACATCGTTTAATTCTTTTTGATCTAATGATAAATCATAAAGCTTTAACTTAGAATTTCCTTCAAAAAGATTGGTCTTAATTCCTTTCCATTTACCCATTCTTATAGCCTGTAAACCACCACTTTCTGGATATTCCCAATACAAATATTTATGTTTTTTTTGTTTTTTACCCTTTAGTTCAGCTAAATAACTAATTCCATCTGTAGAAAAGGAAGATTGTATATTAGCAACATCCAAAACTGTTTCAAAAAAATCATAGAAAATTGAAATATGATTTGATACTGAATTTCCTTTTATTTCATTTGGCCAATTTACAATCATAGGAACCCTCAATCCTCCTTCACTTAAACTCCCTTTCATAGAATTTCTAGAGTTAACAAAAATTCCTGTACTATTAAAATATTCATAATCTACTTGATCTAGGTATGTTGGCCCATTATCACTTGTAAAAATCAAAAGAGTATTTTCATATTCTCCAATTTCTTTAAGTTTAGCAATAATTTCACCCACTTGCTGATCTAAATAGGAAATCATAGCAGCATATGTGGCATTTGGATATCTATTTGGATAATATGATTTTCCTAAATATGGTTCTTCGTCTCCGAATTTTTTGGTATAATAATTAACCCAATTTTTAGGGGCTTGCAATGGCAAATGAGGGAGGGGAGATGCATAATAAAGAAAAAAAGGATGATTTTTATTTTTTTCTATAAACTCTAAAGCTTCATTATGCATCAAAGTAGGAGCATAATCTTTTTGATTGAATTTTTTATATGTTTTTTCCAAGTATGGATCATTCCCATATAAATTTTTATCAATAATGTAATTATTTAAAATATGTCTTTCTTCATTTCTCCAAAGATGAGTTGGATATAAATTATGTGCTTGTCTTTGACAATTATATCCATAAAAAAAATCAAATCCTTTTTTATTAGGAACGCTATTAGTCAATGGCCCTCCTAAACCCCATTTACCTACCATTCCTGTTTTATAACCATTGTCTTGTAAAACTTTTGCTATAGTAACAATTGTGTCTAATAATGGTCTTTGACCTTCTAAATTTGGATTATCAAACATTGATTGAAAACTCCAAATATCTCCCCTGTCACTCCACTCTGAGTTAGCTCTGATATAATTATTTCCAGAGTGCATTCCAGTCATTAACACACTTCTTGCAGGAGCACATACAGGTGAACCTGTATAGTGATTTAAAAACTTCATCCCTGTTTTAGACAAATTATCAATGTTTGGAGTTTCTATGAGTCTTTGCCCATAAACTCCAAGCTCACCATAACCTAAATCATCAGCTAGAATATAAATTATATTTGGCTGATTGTTTTCTTGAACTCTACAAGAACAAACAAAAAAAAATAAAAAAAATACTTTTAAAATTTTAATGTTAAAATATAATGATTTCATTAGCGTGAGTACTTTTATATAAATTCTAGTATAAAATTATAAAAAGATAAATTAAACAAATAAATAACACAATTATTATCTTTGAAAAGTGAAAAAACAAAATGTTTCAAATAAAGTTGAAGGTTTTTCTAAATTATCTAAACTAGAAAAAATAAGATGGGTCAATAAAACCTATTTTAATGAAAACAAAAATTCATATAATCTGCTTGAGCAATATTGGATAGAGGACGAAGAATTGCAAAAAATTCATGATGAGTTTTCTGAAAATACTATTTCAAACTTTGTTTTTCCACTAGGACTAGCTCCTAATTTTTTGATTGATGAAAAAGATTATACAATTCCAATGGCCATCGAAGAAAGTTCAGTGGTGGCTGCTGCTTGTAAAGCAGCAAAATATTGGAGAAAAAGGGGAGGTTTTAAAACAAAAATAATTGACTTTAAAAAAACTGGACAAGTACATTTTATTTTTCATGGAGATTACAAAAAATTAAATATTTTTTTTATTTCAATAAAAAAAATACTATTACGAAATTGTGAAAAAATTAGTCATAACATGTCTCAAAGAGGGGGAGGAATTCTAGACATTGAATTGTTAGACAAAACAAAAGATATTGAGAATTATTTTCAACTTAATGCCACATTTGACACTGTTGATTCAATGGGAGCTAATTTTATTAATTCTTGTTTAGAACAATTTGCTGAAACTATAAAAAAGGAAGCTTTTTCATTCGATTCTTTTTCAAAAAAAGAAAAAAATATTGAAATTATAATGAGTATTTTATCGAATTATGTTCCAGAATGTTTAGTTAGAGCTGAAGTGAGTTGTCCGATTAAAGATTTGAATGAAGAGACTGAACTAAATTCAAATGAATTTGCAAAAAAATTCCATCAAGCTGTAAAAATTGCAAAAACACAAAGAGAAAGGGCCGTCACTCACAATAAAGGAATTATGAATGGAGTAGATTCAGTGATAATTGCTACTGGGAATGATTTTAGAGCTATCGAGGCAGGAATACATGCTTACGCGTCAAAAACGGGATCATACACAAGCCTTTCAGATGTAAATATTGAAAATGGAATATTTAATTTCTGGATTGAACTTCCTCTTTCATTAGGTACAGTTGGTGGAATAACTTCTTTACACCCACTAGTCAAATGGTGTCTTAAATTACTCAAAAATCCCACAGGAAAAGAGCTAATGAAAATTGTAGCTGTAGCTGGACTAGCACAAAACTTTGCAGCACTTTCTTCATTAATAACATCTGGAATTCAAAAAGGTCATATGAAAATGCATTTAATTAATATCTTAAATACTTTTAATTGTAATAATAATGAAAAGGATATTTTAATTAATCATTTTAAATCTAATATCGTTTCTTATAGCTCTGTTAAAAAGGAGTTGTTAAATCTTCGAAATAATGACTTACAAGACCAGTAGTAACGGTAAAATATTACTGACATCTGAGTACATCGTTCTTAAAGGTGCTTTGGCTCTAGCTATTCCAACTAAGTTTAAGCAATCTCTAATTTTTGAGCAAAATAATTCCAATATATTGATTTGGGAAAGTTATAACTATGAAAATATAATTTGGTTTCAATGTGAAATAGTTTTACCTAATCTTGAATTAATTAATAGTAGTGATAAAAAAATTGGAAAAATTTTACATTCAATTCTCCTTTCAGCAAAAAAAATTAACCCAAATTTTTTAACTAAAAATAATGGTGGAACATTAAAAACAAAACTTGACTTTCCTAATAACTGGGGCTTAGGAAGTTCTTCCACATTAATAAATAATATTGCAAAATGGTCCAAAACAAATCCTTTTAAATTATTGTGGTCTAATTTCAAAGGCAGTGGTTATGATATTGCCTGTGCAGACAGTATTTCTCCGATATTATACAGACTAGAAAACAATATTCCAGTTATTGAGAAGACAACTTTTAATCCTGCTTTCTCAAAAAATTTATTTTTTATTCATCTTAATAAAAAACAAAATACAAACAAAGAGATAAGGACTTTTAACTCCAAAAATATATCAGCAAGATTTGTTAATAATTTTTCTGATTTAACAAAAGAAATTATCTCCACTAATAATATTAACGATTTTCAAAGTTGCATAAAAAAACACGAGAGTCTTCTTTCTGAAAAACTTTTAATTGATCCAATTAAAAAAAAATTATTTGAAGATTATAGAGGAGAAATAAAAAGCCTTGGTGCTTGGGGAGGTGATTTTATTTTAGCAGCAGGACCGCTTGATACTCCAAATTACTTTAAAAAAAAAGGATTTAAAACAATTATAACTTATAAAGAAATGTTTTGAAAAACCAGTTTGGCACGATTAATGATATGTTTTATATGAATACATAATTTTGGTTAGTTGTTGTTTAAAAATGTCTCTGATTCCTAATTCAGAGGCATTTTTTAATTTAAATTATAAGCTATTTAATACAACTTGAATCACTGATTTTTTTATAAAATATTGCTATTTAAATTGATAAAAAAGGGTTATAGAAATTAGTTTAGTATTAATATTAAAAACAAAGTATCAAGAGCTAATTTAATTTATAACTAAAAACTGTTGATTTATATTCAAATTTTATAGCATTAGTCTTTTTTAACAAACTATAACGATAATAAAACATTAAATTGCTAAATAATGTTAATTAAGTTTTAATATAAAATTTATTTAATAATTGTATTAATTTTTAAAAATAATATTATGGAAAAAAATATTGCTAAAAAATATTGGAGAGAAAATTTAAAGTATTTAGTGATATTGTTGTCAATTTGGTTTACCGTTTCATTTGGTTTTGGAATATTATTGATAGATGAATTAAATCAATTTAAAATAGGTGGATTCAAATTAGGTTTTTGGTTTGCTCAACAAGGCTCTATTTATGTGTTTGTCTTTTTAATATTTATATATATTTATTTAATGAACAGGTTAGATAAAAAATATAATCTAAAATAAATCTATGACTCTTCAAATTTGGATCTGGTTAATGGTCGGAATAACTTTTTCACTTTATATTGGAATAGCTATTTGGTCAAAAGCAGGCTCTACAAAAGATTTTTATGTTGCGGGTTCTGGAGTATCTCCAATTGCAAATGGAATGGCAACAGCTGCTGATTGGATGTCTGCTGCCTCGTTTATTTCAATGGCCGGATTAATCTCTTTTATGGGTTATGACGGTTCAGTTTATCTCATGGGTTGGACAGGGGGTTATGTTCTCTTGGCATTACTTTTAGCCCCCTACCTTAGAAAATTTGGTAAATTTACTGTTCCAGATTTCATAGGAGACAGATATTACTCAAATACCGCCAGAATTGTAGCTGTTTTTTGTGCTTTAATTATCTCTTTCACTTATGTCGCAGGACAAATGAGAGGGGTAGGACTTGTTTTTTCAAGATATCTTGAAGTTGATATAAATACAGGTGTGGTAATTGGAATGGCAATTGTTTTATTTTATGCCGTTTTAGGAGGTATGAAAGGAATCACATACACGCAAGTCGCCCAATATTGTGTGTTAATATTTGCTTTCATGGTACCTGCTATTTTCATTTCTATTCAAATGACTGGAAATCCAATACCTCAACTTGGCTTTGGATCTCAAGGATCAGATGGAATTTACCTTTTAGATAAATTAGACGGTCTAAGTATGGATTTAGGATTTCATGAATATACCTCAGGTTCTAAATCAATGTTAGACGTGTTTTTTATTACAGCAGCGCTTATGGTTGGTACTGCGGGCCTTCCACATGTGATTGTAAGATTTTTTACTGTAAAAAAAGTAAGTGATGCAAGAAAATCAGCAGGATGGGCACTTCTTTTTATTGCAATTTTATACACAACTGCGCCCGCAATTGCAGTTTTTGCAAGAACCAATTTAATTGAAACTGTTAGCGAAAAAAAATATGATAAAATGCCTGTCTGGTTTGATAATTGGGAAAAAACAGGACTTTTAAAGTTTGATGACAAAAATAATGATGGTATAGTTCAATATGTTGCTGACCCTAAAATTAATGAACTGACCATTGATAGAGATATAATGGTAATGGCTAATCCTGAAATTGCTGAGTTACCAAACTGGGTAATAGCATTACTAGCCGCAGGTGCTTTGGCAGCAGCTCTTTCAACAGCAGCAGGACTACTTTTAGTAATTTCTTCCTCTGTCTCTCATGATTTAATAAAAAAAATAATTAAACCTGATGTAAGTGAAAAAGGAGAACTAATTGCAGCAAGAATATCTGCATTTTTTGCTGTATTAATGGCAGGTTATTTTGGTATAAATCCCCCAGGATTTGTAGCAGCGGTGGTTGCCTTGGCATTTGGGCTTGCAGCAGCATCTTTTTTTCCTGCAATTGTTTTAGGTATTTTTTATAAAAAAATGAATAAAGAAGGAGCTGTTTCTGGAATGGTAGTAGGCTTACTTTTAATGCTTTTTTATATGACCAAATTTAAATTCGGATGGTTTGGAGGTGGTAGTGAAGCAGATTGGTGGTTTGGTATTTCACCTGAAGGTTTTGGAACTTTTGCTATGTTAATTAATTTTATTATTTCAATTACAGTATGTCAATTTACACCTGTTCCACCAAAAGAAATTCAAGATTTAGTTGAAAAAATTAGAATTCCAACAATTGAAAGCAAATGAAATATATAATTAAATATTTTTTTCTTTTTGTCCTGTTTAACTTAAACTGTCAAGACTTAAAACAATACGAAAAAGAAATGTTTATTTCTGAAAATGATACGCTAAACTATAGAATACTAAAACCCCTAAATTACAATCCAAATAAACAATATCCTGTTCATTTATTTTTACATGGATCTGGTGAAAGAGGAAATGATAATGTTTCTCAACTAGTACATGGTTCAAAACTTTTTTTGAAAAAAGAAAATAGGGAACAATATAACTCTTGGGTTATATTCCCTCAAGCTTCAAAAAATGACTGGTGGGGCCACAGTGAACCTTATAAATTTAATTATGATGTAAAGGAGTCTAAAGACATGAGTTTAGTTGTAAAATTAATGGATAATTTTATTGATAGAAAAGATGTCAACTCAAATAAAGTCTATGTAACTGGTTTATCTATGGGCGGAATGGGAACTTTCGTGATTTTAAATTTGAGACCTAATATGTTTGCAGCAGCTACACCAATATGTGGAGATGGAGATCCTAGTTTAGTGAGTAATTACGCTAAAGTCCCTGTTTGGATTTTTCACGGCTCAGATGACAAAACAGTCCATCCAAATGAATCTCTTAAAATGGCAAAAGCTATTATAAAATTTGGAGGAAGTCCAAAAATAACCTTCTACGAAAACGTAGATCACGGCAGTTGGAATAATGCATTTGCTGAAAAGGACTTTCTAAAATGGATTCATTCTAAAACAAAAAAACAATGAAATATAACAAAACAATTTTTAGTTTTTTATTACTTTTTACAATTATGATAAATAACGCACAAGAAGTGGTTACTGCTGGTGGAGGAACATTGAAAGACTGGGCTCACCTAAAATTGTATGAAAAAGAAAATGAACAACTTAAAAAAATTGCTGACCCGAACCGAGTTGTGTTTATGGGTAATTCAATTACACAGGGCTGGAGTAATTTTGACGCTAGTTTTTTTAGCGACAATCCATTTGTCAACAGAGGAATTGGAGGTCAAACGTCGCCACAAATGCTAGTTCGATTTAGATCTGATGTTGTTAATTTGAATCCAAAGGCTGTGGTAATTATGGCTGGAACAAATGATATCGCAGGAAATACTGGACCAATATCTCTTGAAAATACAGCTGAGAATATTATTTCAATGGCAGAGATAGCAAAAGCTAATAATATAAAAGTTTATATATGTTCTACACTGCCAGCAATAGACTTTCTATGGTCACCAGGATTAGAACCTGCTCCTAAGGTGATTAAGTTAAATACAATTTTAAAAGATTATTGTATTAAAAATAATATTACATATGTAGATTATTTTTCTTCAATGGTTGATGATAAAGGAGGGCTTAAAGTACCTGAATATACTGCTGCAGATGATTTAGTACATCCTAATTTAGCTGGTTATAAAGTAATGGAGAAAATAATTCTAGATGCATTAAAAAACTAAAAAAATGTTTTATGCTATCTAATTTTATACCAAAAAAAATTATTTTAATCTTATGTATACTTTATACAACTCTAGGATGTAATCAAAATAATTCTGAGTGGGAAAATCTTATAAAAAATAATACTTTAGAAGGTTGGCACATTTTTCAAGATGACGGTACTAAAAAAGGATGGACAGTTGAAAATGATATTATTATTTTTAAAGATCTGTCTAGTTCAGAAAATATTCTATCATCTGATGCTAGTCTAATTTCAGACAAAAAGTATTTAAATTTTGAAATAAAATTTGACTGGAAAATAGAAGATGGAGGAAACAGTGGATTTATGTGGGGAGTTAATGAAGAGGATAAATACAAGTTTCCATATCAAACAGGTCCTGAAATTCAAATTTTAGACTCAGATGTTTATCTAAAACCTGAAAGTATTTTGGGTGGAGATATTGAGACCAAAAATATTATTGAGGATTTAGGAGAAAATAAAAGAATTGTTGGTGCGGTTTATGATATTTCTGCACCGTCAAAAACTAATGTAGCAAACCCAGCAGGTGAATGGAATAGTTTTTATATAAAAATTGACCATGATAAAAACAAGGGAACTGTATTTTTAAATAAAATATTAATTAATGAATTTCCTTTAAAAGGTGAGAAATGGGATTCATTACTTAAAGAAAGTAAGTTTAGTAAATCTCAAGATTATGAATATCTTGGAGATGAAAGATGGTATGGTTTTGGTAAATCCCAATATGGCTTTATTTGTTTACAAGATCATCCAGGTAACGCATATTTTAAAAATATTAAAATTAGAGAATTATAGAAATTATAAAAAGTTGGTTTTATTTTAAATGGTGTTTGAAAAATTTCCATATTTCTTCACTAGCACTTATATCTTTATTTCCCCATGAACCTGGCCAATCGTGACCCCCTCCAGTTACAGTGTAAAACCATACTTCATTATTATTAGAAGAGCCTTTCATTTTATCCATTGAAACTGTTGATTTATCTTCTAAAACAATATTTGGAAAGTCTATTTTTTCATTTTGGGTAGTGCCATTTAAATTTGCCCAAAATTCAATCACCTTTTGAATATGCGGAGCTCCTCCCCAACCGTATGCAGGAGACATAGTTCCGTCCCATGGCACTACACTGTCATTTGTTCCAGATATTTGTAATACTGGTATTTTGGAAGAAGGATTACAATTTTTCCAATCTTTTCCACTCATAGTTCCAGTAATTGAAGCAACACCCTTAAAAATATCAGATTTTTCACAACCTAAAGTGTAGCTCATAAAACCACCATTTGACATTCCGCTTATAAATGTATTTTTTGGATTTGTTTTATAATTAGACTGAATTTGTTTTGCAAGTTTTGATAAGAAATCAATATCATCTATATTACTCATTTGCAAATTAGCATTCCAATGCGACTGGCCTGAACTTAAAATTGTTCCTTGTGGATAACAAATCATAAATCCATTTTCATCTGCTATCTTGTTCATTTGGGAATAAGTCATTATTGTAGTGGATGTACTTCCAAATCCGTGAAGAACAAATAATAATGGTGAATTTTCAATAAAATTCTCGGGTTTATGAAGAATGTAATTTCTTACTAATCCATCGTGATTAAAAGAAAATGATTTTGTTGTCCAATCAGTATCAATATTATTACTAGTTATTTCTTGCTTTTCACAGCTAAAAAATAACAAAAAACTAAAAACTAAAATTAAGTACTTATTCATATTTTAAATGATTTTAGTTTTCCCCGGAACTGCTACTGGGTATTTGCCTTTTGAATTAGGAAGAACTGGAGGAACTGAATTCCAATTTAAGTTTTCAGGAACTAAAATATCTTTCGAGTTCATAGCCTGGTCCCATAATATTTCCTTTCCGGTGTAAGTAGCCATTCTTCCCATTATTGCAGTAAGAGTGCTTTTTGCCCCATAATCTCCATTATTTATTGATTCTCCTCTTCTTATAGATTGAAAAAGTTTATTATGTTCGATTTGATATGGGCTTTCATCAAAGTCAGATTTATATTTAAAAATAGTGTTCCCATAGTGATCTGAAATTCTACATTTATCATTACTTTCTGTAAAAACTTTGCCTAGCGTTCCCTGAAAAACTTCACTAACATTTGATTTTGTGCCGGGTTGATGTCTACATTGACTTGAAATAACTGCTCCTCCTGGATATTTAAACTCAACATAATGGTGATCAAAAATTTGACCATTATCTTTACCATTTCTTACTTCTCTTCCACCCATTCCACTTGCAGAAATCGGATATTCACCAAGAAACCAATTAGCAACATCAATGTTGTGTATGTGTTGTTCTAAAATATGGTCACCACATAACCAATTAAAATAATACCAATTTCTCATTTGATATTCCATTTCAGTCTGTCCACTTTCTCTTTTTCTAACCCAAACACCTCCGCTATTCCAATATACTTGTCCCGAAATAATTTTTCCTATTTTTCCATTTTTTAAAAATTCTGAAATAGCTTTGTAACTTTTTTGATATCTTCTTTGGAGCCCTACCACAACATTTAATTTTTTTATTTCTGCTAATTTAACCGACTTTAAAACTGTTCTTACTCCATTTGGATCTGTAGCGACAGGTTTTTCCATAAATACATGTTTGTCGTTATTAATTGCATATTCGAAATGTTGAGGTCTAAAACCTGGTGGAGTTGCTAGAATAACTACATCTGCTAAATCAATTGCTTTTTTATAGGCATCGAAACCAACAAATCTATTTTTTTCTTTTACCTTAACTTTTATTATTCCTTCAAATTCTTTCAAAATTGATTTTAAACTATTTTCTAAATTATCTTTAAAAGCATCTGCCATAGAAACTAATTCAACATCTTTATCTGCCTTTAAAGCCTGAATAACAGCTCCTGTTCCTCTTCCCCCACAACCTATTACGGCCAATTTAAGTTTTCTGTTATTAAAACTATTAGCCATTGCATCTAATGAAAATGGGACAGTTATTAAAGCCCCAGAGCTTATGGTTGTACTTTTAACAAATGATCTTCTATCAATTTTTTTCACAATAATTAATTTAAAAAATTGTCCACTTTTTTATATGCTTCAATGACTGCTAACTCTCCTTCTTTTTTAGGTTTGGAATTACCATGCTCCATTCCCAATATTCCTGAATAATCTTTTTCATAAATATACTTGAATATATTTTTATAATTAATCTCACCAGTATTTGGCTCATTTCTACCAGGATTATCACCTATTTGGAAGTAAGCTATTTCATCCCAGCAAGCTTCAATATTTGGAATTAAATTTCCTTCTTGAATTTGTTGATGGTAAATATCAAATAATATTTTACAGGATGGAGAGTTTACAGCTTTACAAATCTCATAAGCTTGAGGACTTTTTGACAGAAATAATCCTGGGTGATTTCTAAAATTAAGGGGTTCTAAAACCATGACAATTCCATGTGGTTCTAAAAAATCACTTGCCATTTTTAGAGTCTCAATTACATTACTAGTTTGATAACCAATGTTTAATTTTAAATCTAAGTGACCAGGAACTACTGTTATCCAATTGGCATTAACTCTTTTTGCAACTTCAATTGATTCCTTAATATCTTTTAAAAACTCTGTTCTCTTTTCCAAATCTCCACTTGCTAAGTTAGGCTCTTTCCAATATATCTTGTGACCAACAAATACACCCATATGCATATTGTTCTTATACATAAAAGAGGAAATATTATTTTGAGTTTGAATATTTCTATTTTTCATGTTATTGTCTTCAAAAGCAGTAAACCCTTGGTCTATCATAAACTGCAATTGGCTAATTGGATCATTTCCAGCATGACTCTCAAACATTCCCAAGTGGGGAGCATATTTTAAATTAAAATTATTTCTTAAATTATTTTGATTTGTATAATTAAAATTGGTTGACAATAAACCTGCTGAAGCTACACTTGAACTTTTTATAAACTTTCTTCTATTCATGATTTTATATTTTTATAATTATTCCCAGTAAGTTAGTTGTTCTTCAATAGGCGGTGTTTTTAGTGGTCTTATTACTCTAAAACCAACAAATTGTGCGTCAGTGTGCCACCATTTACTTCTTGGTATTTGAGGATCTTGTCTTTTCCATTTTTTTGATGAAGCTTCTCTTGAAGCACTTCTTAATTTAGAATTTGAACTCATCCACGACCCCCCTTTTACAACTCTTGGATATAAATTGATTGGTTTTTCATAGGGATTGATAGTTAAAGAATCTTTATATTTTTGATAAGACTCAATATCATATTTATCTAGAGTCCACTCAGAAACATTTCCATGCATGTCATATAAACTCCAAGAATTTGGTTTTTTCTGACCAACCTTTTGATAGGACTCTTTACTGTTTTTTAAAAACCATGCATACTCACCCAGTAAATTTACATCGTCTCCGAACGAATACGCAGTAGACGTTCCAGCTCTACATGCATATTCCCATTCAGCCTCGGTTGGTAACCTGTAAAAATTCCCAGTCATCGAGGATAACCATTTACAAAATTTTTTAGCAGCTAATTGGGTCATTGAAATTGCTGGATATCCATCTGTCCCCATTCCAAAACTCATTTCAACATATGGTGTTGTTGCACCAGAAATCGCATCTACTTTAATATTAACCTCATCCTGTGAATCAAACTTTGGTTGGTTCTTGTCAATATCTCTTTCCATAAACAAATGATACAAATCCCAAGTAGTTTCATATTTTGACATCCAAAAAGGGTCAACTTTAACCTGATGAACTGGACCTTCGTCTGCCATATGATTCTTTTCACTTTTTGGACTTCCCATTAAAAAAACCCCACCCTTTATCGGCGTCATCTCTAAATTATAATCAATTCCTATTATTTTTTGGTTGTATTGTGAAAAATCGTCTTGAGCGAATAACCCATAAAAAACAAACAATAACAAGTATTCATTTTTCATTAATGAAAAATAACAAAAAAACTTGATCTTGGAAAGATTATATGGTGATTACCCAAAGTTAATTATGTTAAAATTTTCTGTAAGTAAAATCTAAAAACTTATTTGCCTCTTCCTCTTCAAACTTCTGTAATTTACTGTCCCAATGTAATGTCTTTCCGGGGAATCTTCCAGCGATAACACCTAATAAAATAGTTTCCGTTAGTCTTGATGAATAAGAAAAAGGTGCCGAACACGTATCTTTTCCAAGACAAGCATCAACAAACTGATGATAATGTAAATAAGACTCTCCAGCATAATCTCTAATTGGTTTATCAGTAATCTGACCAGATTTTTCAAATTTAGAAATATCGAAGTCGATATACTTATTATCAACAATTAATTTAGGAAGTTGCATGAAATGGGGAAGCAATAGTCTCCCTTTTTCACCTATAAACATTGCTCCTTGCATTGGAAGTTTATCATTATTTGGAAGCTTTAAATCAATATGATTTGAAAAACTAGTAGGTGTATTAGGTCCATCATTCCATGTCCATTTTAAAGTTTCAGTTGTATATTTTGTTCCTGGAAATTCATAAGTAACTATATTTTTTTCAGGAAAACTAAACCCATTTGGTTTTCTACAATTATTTTTAATTGTCAAGGGAACATCTAAATCTAAGGCATTATAAGGTGTGTCAAAAATATGGACACCCATGTCACCAAGAGTACCACATCCAAAATCTAAAATTTTTCTCCACATCCCGGGGTGATAAATTTTTTCTTTGTAAGGTCTCTTAGGAGCAGTTCCAAGCCATAAATTCCAGTCTAAATTAACAGGAATTGTATCTTGTCCATTTGGAATTTGATCATCAATTCCCCATTTTTTATCAGACCAAGCTCTTACCGAACTAACTTTACCAATAATTCCAGATTGAATTAATAAAGTAGCTAATTTATAATCATAAAAAGAGTGAACTTGAATACCCATTTGGGTTATTAATTTTTTTTCATCTGCCAATTTTTTCATGGCTCTTGCTTCACTTACATGGTGAGTTAATGGCTTTTGGCAATAAACAGATTTATTTAACTCCATTGCTAACAATGAAACAGGTGCATGAGTATGATCAGGCGTAGAAACTATAACTGCATCAATTGAATCCGATATTTCCTTAAACATAACTCTATAATCTTTATAAACTTTAGCTTTTGGATATAATTTACTCGCTTTTTTGAGTGCTGAAGAGTCTACATCACATAATGCCGTAACATCAACAGATTTATGAGAAGCTACGTCATTTAAATCTTCCGCACCCATTCCACCTACACCAACATGAGCAGTCCTTAGCCTATTATTTTTGAACGAAGACCATAATGGAGTTGGTAAAATACTTAATGAAGCCAAAGCTGATGCTGATTTAATAAAGTTTCTTCTGTTTTTTTTCATAATAAATATACAATAACACTAAAGTTAATTAAAATTAAAGTTGTCGTTTCTAAAAAGACAAATCTTTTTTTGAATTTTTATAGTTTTCTAATTTTTATATTCCTAAACCATATACGAGAGTCGTGGTCTTGAAGAGCTATATATCCTTTTTTAAACTTCGCATAGTTTTGGCCCACCCTCCCAGAATTTCTTTTTAATGTCCAATCCTCTGAATAAGGAACAAAATCTAATAATAATTGTCCATTTAACCAATGCTCGACTTTGTCTTTAGTAAAGATAATTTTGGATGAATTCCATTGACCAGCAGGATTTAATTTTTTTTTACTAATATCCACTTCATGCATAGCATAATTAGCTCCGGCTTTTTGCCATTCTTTAAGCTTAGCATTATTTATCTCTTCCCATCCTATATCGTCAAGCAATTGGTACTCAGGAGAAATAGCAGGTGGAGAATCATAACCTTCTTGAACGTGGTAAAAAACCCCACTATTTCCGCCTTTGGGAAGTTTCCATTCCAAATGCAATTCAAAATTTTCAAATTGTTCCTTAAAATATATTATATCTGCTCCTCCAATCCAATCTTCCTCCAATTTAAGTTCAGTATTGAATGTCAACTCTCCATCAACAACAGCCCACTTTTCAGGGATGTCAGTACCATTATATGCTCTCCATCCGTCAGTTGTTTTGCCATCAAACAAATAAATCCATTCACTTTTATTATCACATGAAATTAAAAGAAATGTTAAACAAAGGGTTCTTAAAATATTAGCATTAATTTTTTTCATAATATAAAATTAAATTAATCCAAGAATATAAAACAAATAACTTAAGCATATATTTTAACATAAAAAATATTGTGCAATTTTTAAATTAATTAATTATTTCTAAGGGTTTTGTTTGCTCCCATTTTCCTCTGGTAAAATCCGGAAATTTTTGAGGCATTCCTCCCTCTGAAACTGATTTACCACTTAGTGGAGTGACTGCGCTCCAAAAGCATCCTTCATAGACATTTTGATCTAAGGGTAATCCATTTCTTAGGCATTCTATGATTCTATATCTCATAATACCATCCATACCTCCATGACCACTGTTTTTTGTCTTTTGGTTTAATCTTTTATATAATGGATGTTCATATTTTTCATATAATTGTGCTAAAGCATCTCCTTTTATCCATGAATGGTGGTCTTTTGTAACTCGTTCAAATCCACCCTCAAGAGCAACTCGTGTTGGAAACCCAGCTAAGGTTCCTTTTGTACCTTGGACGAGATTATGTCTAGTGTAAGGTCTTGGACTTGTTTCATCCCATTGGACCATTATAGTTTTTCTTTTTGTTGTTTTAATTATTGAAGTATTCATATCTCCATTTTGATAATCTAATTGATTCCATTTATGTTCTTTGGAATAATTTTTTTCAGCATATAATTTTCTTCCTCTAGCTGGTGAAGAATAAGAAATTATGCTTTCAAATGTATCTTCTTGTCTACCCAAATTCATGTACTGAGCTACTGGTCCAAGCCCGTGAGTTGGATACAAATTTCCTTTACCATTTGCATAATGATAAGTTCTCCAGGAACCAGTTCCTCTCTCCACTTGGTTCATTTGAAACCTCAACTCATGAATATACGAAGCCTCGGCGTGCAATAATTCTCCAATAACTCTTTTTCTACACATGTTTAAGTACATTAACTCCACTCTACCATAATTCACATTTTCCATCATCATACAATGTTTTTGTGTTTCCTCTGAAACATTTACTATTTTCCACATATCATCCAATGAAACAGCTATTGGAACTTCAACAAATGCATGTGCGCCACTCTTCATAGTTTGGATAGCCATTGGAGCATGATTATTCCAATTTGTAGAAATAAAGACTGCATCAGGCTTAACTTCTTCTAACATTAGCTTCCATTTATCATTTCCTCCCCAATATTGAGCAATGTTATTGTGTCTCTCCCCATTTCCTATTTCTTCCGCTACTTTTCGACTTCTTAATACATTGTCTTCAAATAAATCACTTATTGCAACAACCTCAACTCCTTCCAGCTTAGAAATAGATTTTAAATGTCCACTGCCTCGAGCTCCAACACCAATAAATGCAGTTCGAATAGTCTCCAACTTGGGGGCAGAAAAATCTCCCATGTATTTGCCTTTTGATTTAGGCTCAATGGATGAATTATTACAATTTGATAAAGTTGAGCCAACTGTAACAACTGCAGCTGACATAGTTGTAGTTTTAATAAATTTTCTTCTGTTGTATTTTTTCATATTATTTTTTTACAAAAAAAATTAATTGAAAACACGAATTTAAATTAATCACTTTTTATAATCCAATTCTTATATTCAGGACGTTTGGACCAATTATCAAAAAATGGTTTATAACGACTATCATTATTCCAAACCTTTGGTGAAAAATCATTCTCCAACTCCGGATTTTCATAATCATTTCCATCAATGCTGTTTTCAATTGAATAATTCCATAAAAGATAATCTTTTTTTATCATCTCAAAAATTAATGGATATTCTTTTGAAATATTAACGGTTTCCATGGGATCCCTATTTAAATCATACAATTCAAATTCTAAATTTTCTACACTTTTCACAAAAAGCTTTATATTATTTTTAATCATAGCTCCTCTGTCATCAAAACGAAACGGAATATTAACTAATCTTTTTTGAATTTTAGATTTAAATAATGGTTTTAGACTAATACCATCAATAGGATTTAACATTTCAGAAATTGGAATACCAACAATATCCAAAATTGTAGGAACTATATCCATAGTTGAAGCAGGGTAACTTGAAACTTTAGGTTTTATTTTTTCGGGCCATTCAATAATCGCGGGAACCCTAATTCCTCCCTCCCACATCGAGTTTTTAAAACCTTTTAATTGACCAACAGACGATGGAGTAACATTACTTAAACCTCCATTATCACTACAGAACCAAATAATTGTATTTTCATAAATACCTAATTTTTTTAATTCTTTACGTAGAACCCCTAGACTTCTATCAAAAGCTACTATTTCACCATAATGATTTTGACTCCTCTCACCTAAGGCTTTAAAATCGTACCTGTCTTTTTCGCTAGCTAACATTGGAGTGTGAGGTGATCCATCCCAAATAACAGTGAAAAAAGGAATGTTCATGTTGCTATAATCCTTAATAAATTTTAATGCTTGATTTACAATAATTTCAGAGGAAGAACCCTTTAATTCGATAAAATCTCCATTATGACTCATTATAGGGTCAATGTCAAAAAAATTAGTGACACTAAGCCACTCATCAAATCCAAAAAATCCAGGGCCATGATTATCTTCTTTAAAAATTGGAACACCAGGACCACGCAAACCATTTAAATGCCATTTACCAAAATGTCCTGTTTTATAACCCTTTTTTTTTAATACCTGAGCAATAGTTTTTTCATTTTTATTTAATGGATAACCATGGTAAAAAACTCCAGTTCTATCGTTTGATCTTCCAGTAAGGATAGTTGCTCGTGTAGGAGAACATTGAGGGGCTCCAGCATAAAAACGATCAAATCGAATACCATTTTTTGCCATTTCATCCAAATTAGGTGTTTTTAAAATTGGATGATTATAATAACCTGTTTGAGCCCAACCTTGATCATCTGTCATTATTAATATAATGTTCGGAAGTTTTCTTTTTTTATTTATTTCACAAGAAAAAAAAAGTGAAAAAATGAAAATGAATATTAGAATTTTATAATTATTTTTCATTAACACTAACATAATAATAAAGATTTAAACAAAAAAAGCTCCCCATTTTCAGGAAAGCTCTTCATCGGTTTTCTACAAACCACCTGCATTATGCAGGTTACACAACTATACAAATATAGAATATTGTTTACAACAAAAAAAGTTAAACTGTTTTAATTAAAAATTTTGTGATATAATAAGTTTCAAATATTTAGGAACTAATTCAGAAATATATTTATTGAAAAACCGATCATTTAATTTCAAAGAAAATCTTTTCTATATTTATATTAACATAAAAAAAATTAAAATTAAAAAACAAAATAATTTTTTAAACGAAATAAGTAATCTTCTTTTCTTTTGGTTTATTGGAATAATCTTCTTTTTCTTTTCTAGATTAATATTTATTTTTATTTATAATTATGATCTAACCGAAAACCTTGAAACAAATGAGTTTATTAAAACTTTTTTTATGGGTTTTAGATTTGATACAACTGTTGTTTCGTACTTCATTTTAATTCCTTTTTTATGTATTTATATTTTACCAATATTTAAACAAGAAAAATACATTTCATTTATTAGGTTAGTTTTTCAAAATTTATTTAGCATAATTTCAACTTTAGTCTGTGTAATTAATATCAATTATTATAAAGAATATAAAGACCAGTTTAATCATTTTTTGTTTTTGGGTTTATTTGATGATAAGAAAGCTGTATTTCAATCCATTTTAGTTGATTTTAATCCATTACTAAACTCCTTTTTAATTATACTTATCACAATAACTATGGTTAAGATTTTTAAATATTTTGAATACAGAAAAGGAATTTATAATTTTTTGGAACTTTTGAATTTTAAAAACAAAACAATATTATTAAGAGTTTTATTCTTTCTTCTTTTTATCGCCAGCATAAGGGGTTCATTTAACGAATATCCTGCTAGAAGATTTTATTCTTCTGTCTCTACTGATGATTTTTTAAATAAAACTATTATCAACCCAATAAGAGCATTAAATAATGCAATTTCTGATTTTAATGAAATTAATAGAATTGAAAACAAAAATCCCTTCGGAAAAGCCTCTATAAAAATTGATGAAAAATTCAAAATGTTTAAGCAAGTTTTAGAGAAAAAAACTGAAAATAAAAACTTAATTAAACAACCCCAACAAGTCTTTTTAGTGGTTATGGAGAGTTATGATTCGTGGCCTTTAAAGGAAGATTATTCCTCACTAGGGGTTAGTAACAAATTAAAGAAAATTGAAGAAAATGGAGTTAGTTTTAAAAACTTTATTCCCTCATCAAATACTACAATGAACTCTTTAGCAGCGTTGATATCTGGGGTTCCATATTGTGGAATAAACATAAGTAAAATTGGAGCATCACGCTTATTTGAAAGTTCAATCTTTAAGCAATTTAAAAAACTTGGCTATGAAACAAATATTTTTTTTACCACATATTCATCTTGGCAAAATTTAGGTAATTTCGCAAAAGGACAAGGAGCCGATAACGTATTCGATGGCACTAGCAGTTCTGAATCAAAAGGAATTTGGGGTATAAATGATGAAAGTTTATTTAAAAATGTTTTAGAAAAAATTGATTCAAATAAAAAATCATTAAATATAATTTTAACTATTAGCTACCACTCCCCATATGAAGAAGATGTTTTTGATAAAGGTTTTAATCTTGATTTATCGAATTTAAAAATAAATTATGATAATAAAGCTTTACCTCCAAAAGTTTTAGGACATCTCTGGTATGCAGACAAATCGATAGGTGATTTTGTTAATATGGCGGAGAAAAAATATAAAAATTCTTTATTCGTTTTTACAGGTGATCATTACAGTAGAAAATTTATAAATAATTCCCCTACTTTGAAAGAACGATCTAGTGTACCTTTTATAATTTATGGCGCAGCTCTTAGAGACTTTACTCCAAAAAATTATAATCCGGGAAGTCATGTCGACATAGCACCAACACTTATTAATTTAATAGCTCCTAAAGATTTTACATATTACAGTTTTGGAAGCTCATTACTTGATTATAAAAAAAATAAAAAAGGTATTAGTTTTGACAGAATTATAGAAAAAAACTCTTTATATGAGTTTTCCAAGAGCTATGGTACTAAGAAGGAGATCTTTACCAACACTCCAAATAGTATTAGATCAGAATTTTTAAATAAAAGATCTATTGACAGCTTAATGTCACTAGCTTGGTACTACACTGTTAAAGGAGACACTATAAAATAATAATGAACTATGAGTCAATATGAAAGGTTTATTTCAGCTTTTAAAGAATTCCCCTACCTCAAAACTTAGTCCTAAGCTTTATTTATGTTTTTCAAATTTTTTTAATAAAGTATATTGTAATTTAGTTTATGTATAATGAAACAAGATACTTTTTTTAATAAAAAATAAATATGGTTATTGTTAAAATACTTGGTGGATTAGGAAATCAAATGTTTCAATATGCCTATGCAAAGTCATTGGAAATAAGAGGATTTGATGTGAAATTAGACCTTTCAGGTTTTAAAAATTATAAATTACATGGGGGGTATCAGTTATATAAATATAATATCGATATTGAACAAGCTAAATACTCAAGGATTTTATTTTCTAGAATCAATCCGTTTAAAAGAGTAAAAGAAAAAACGTTAATGTTTGATAATGATCTTTTATTATTAACTGGAAATGAATATGTAAAAGGATATTTTCAAACAGATAAATATTTTTTTAAAATCAGAGATTTACTTTTAAAACAATTTACTTTTAATGAAGAAATTTCTAGTTCCACAAAAAAATATAAAAAAAAAATGAAAAATGAAAATAGTTGCTCTGTGCATATTAGACGGGGAGATTATGTTTCTAATTCGAAAACTAATAACATTCATGGAACATGTAGTTTAAGTTATTATAAAAAAGCAATTGAAATAATAAAACAAAAATATAAGAATATGAATTTTTATATTTTTTCGGATGATATTAATTGGACAAAAGAAAATTTAGAAATTAAGAATTCTGTTTACATAGATCATAAGTGTACTCCCCATGAAGATATTTATTTAATGAGTATTTGTATGCACAACATCATTGCTAATAGCAGCTTTTCATGGTGGGGAGCCTGGCTAAATAAAAATAATGATAAAACTGTTATTGCTCCAACACAGTGGTTCAAAACTAAAAAAAATGAAATAGTTCCTGAAAATTGGATTAAAATATGAAATCTTTCAAAATATACTATATCAACTTAGACAAAAGCACTAATAGACGTGATTTTATGGAAAGTCAATTTAAAAAATTAAATATTCCTTTTTCAAGAATATCAGCAACTTACGGAAAAGAATTAGATAATGAGTTCTTAAAAGTTGAAAAAAGAAAACACCGTATTTTAGCCCATTTTCCATTACCAAATGATGGTGAAATTGGTATTTGTTTAACACACTTTAAATTATGGAAATTTTTATCAAAACAACCGGAAGATTTTTCTATAATATTTGAAGATGACGCTTTAATAAGCGATGATTTTTTTAATGATTTAGAAAAACTTTTATCACAAATTACTATCAACGATTTTCTTGATATTTCAGGAAAAAAAGGTTTTTGCCTGTTAGAGAAAAATGAATTAATCATTAAGTTTTTAATACCTCCTGTTTTAATGATTGGACAAATTATCGGTAGAAATGCTGCTAAAAAATTGTCTAATAACTTAGGTGAATATTATGCTCCTATTGATGTTATGAAACAAGATGTTTATAAACATATGGTGCCATTATATTCAACTAATAAAAAATATGTTGTTAGTATTGATAAAAAAATTGGTGGAAGTACCATTCAGCAAAACAATATAATCGTATGGAAAAAAGTAATTAGAGAAATTGTTCGTCCTTTTTGGCAATTTATTGCTTTAATAACTTATAAAAGCTACAGAGTAATTAAAAATTATTTTTTCTACCATAAATTTAGTTAAGAAAACTAATTCATTCAAAAAGTAGAAAGGTTTTTATAAAATTCTAAAAGAAAATAATTTATTAAATATTATTCAGTATTAAGGTAATTCCTTTTTTCATTTTTAAAATTAGTATTAAATGCAGCTACATCATTTTCTATTAATTTATTAAACAAATCCATGGCCTTTTCTACTTCCAAAGTTAAAAATCTCTTAACTTCTATATCTTGATTAGTTGGAGGAAAATCATCCATGGTAATCAAACGATTTAGATGACCAAGTTTATTTGTTAAACGGATAGGAAAATTTAATGGATCTTGATTACTTCTGTTTTGAGTTTGGTACAATGTTTTTTCAACATTAATTAAATTCTCTTTAATTTCTTTTGCTTGATCAACCAATGTCGTGGCGGTTGAATCTGATTCGTTTTGTTTTATAAAATCTGTCAATTTCATTGCAATAGTCCTGATTTTTTTAATTGCTTTATGCGCAATATCAACAGTCTGATTTACTTCGTTTACAAAATCAAATTGCTTTTGCATGTCTTCAACTGATGATTCAGAACGAGGATCAGCAAGAATATCAAATTTTTGTACTTTTTCCTTTCCATTAATTAGTAAGGAAACGGAATAGGATCCTGGAACTGCTTTTGCTCCAGAGAAAGATGCACTCCAAAAAATCATCCCCTCTAATTTTTCTGCTCCATCATATCTAGTATCCCAAACAAAACTATTTCCACCTTGTTTAATGTTAAGTTTATTTTTCTTGTCCTCAGAGGAATATGTTTTAATTAATTCTCCATCATTTGATTTAAACTGAAGTTCAACTTTATCTTTTTTAGAATCAAATTTTTTCAAATAATAATGAACTATAACCCCATTTGGAAGATTTGTCCCAGCTGTTAAAGAACTTTCTCCCCCTCGACCTTTAGTTCTGAAGCTTTGTTTTGGTTTATAAAGAATATTTTCTACGCCATCTTTTTTTGACTGCATTTGATGTAAAACCGTAAGATCATCTAAAATCCAAATACTCCTTCCCTGAGTAGCTACAATAAGGCTATTCTCTTTAATTTTTAAATCAGTAATTGGAACGATCGGAAGGTTTTTTTGAAACGTTGACCAAGAATTACCGTCGTCGTAAGATACATAAATTCCATTTTCAGTTCCTGCATACAACATTCCTTTTCGACTTGGATCAGCACGAATTACCCTAGTGAAATCTTCTTTAGCAATTCCGCTAGTAATTGTTTTCCAAGTAACTCCATAATCTGTTGTTTTGTAAAGGTATGGAGTATAATCTCCTAATTTATATCGAGTTCCTGCAACATAACAGGTTCCAGGGTCAAAAGGTGAGGTCTCAATAGTGTTGATCATGGTCCATTCTGGCATTTGCTTTGGTGTAATATTCTTCCAATTTATACCTCCATCTTGTGTTATGTGAATTAATCCATCGTCACTTCCAACCCACAACAAACCTTCTTTTAATGGAGATTCATCTGCTGAGAATATAGTACAATAATATTCCACACTTGTATTGTCTTGAGTTATTGGACCTCCCGATGTTTTTAATTTTTTAGGATCATTCCTAGTCAAGTCTGGGCTAATAATTTTCCATTTTTGACCCTCATTTTCTGTTACATGTACTTGATTAGAAAAAGTGTATAAACGCTTTGAATTATGCTTACTAAATATAATTGGAAAATTCCATTGAAATCGATAACGCATTCCTTCTGCTCCATAGCCCATTGGATTATCTGGCCAAACATTTATAGCACGAACAGAATTTTTATCATGGTTTACTCTGGTTAAAAATCCACCATAACTACCACCATATACAATTTCATTATTAGTTGGGTCAATAGCTATGTGAGCAGATTCTCCACCTGCGGTGGATTCCCAATCTGATTCATTAATAAATCGTCCTGAACTACGGTAATTTATTCTAATTGTCGAATTATCTTGCTGCGCTACGTAAATTCTGT
>TARA_B100001093_G_scaffold256916_1_pt1 | contig 54316 bp, 42 predicted proteins | sample TARA_B100001093 | Tara Oceans TARA_B100001093 (sample SAMEA2623116) | marine metagenome | biome: marine biome (ENVO:00000447); feature: surface water layer (ENVO:00002042); material: "saline water (ENVO:00002010), including plankton (ENVO:xxxxxxxx)" | depth 5 m | reverse complement strand
AAGGTTTTCAATAATACTTATCAATTTGCTTACTTATCTAATCAAATATTCAACATTATCTGTATTATTTCGATATTTAACCTCAGCAAATTATTAAAGAATGAATCTACAGGCATTTGGGCTTCATTAATATTTACATTTAATTCACTAATTTTAAATCATCGTTCAGATTACCTAATAGACATTTCACTTGCATCATTAAGCACGCTTAGTTTTTTGTTTTTTACAAAATGGTATTTAGATAAAAAAAAGTTTAGTTTTTATTCTTCATTAACAGGCGCTTCATTAGGTTTAATATTTTTAACAAAACCTACAGGGATAGTAATATTTCTTCTCTCATTTTTATGTATATTATTTAAATTAATTAAACGCAAAAATAATTTTACTTTTAGCTTAGGTGAATTAATAATTTTTTTTACAACATTTATAGTTGTAATTTTTCCTTGGTTTTCTAGAAATTGGCTCACTATTATTACATCCACTATTAATGCCTGGAATTGGGGGGTAAATTATCAAGAGGGTCTTGAATTTTATTCAATTGAGAGTTGGGTATTTTATTTTAAAAAGTTGCCCTTAATTTTTGGTCCGATTAATTTCTCAATTTTTTCAATAATTTTTTTGATAGAAAAGATATTTCAGAATAATCTATTAAGTATCAAAATTAAATCATTAAATAAGTTAAATTTATGGTTCCTAATTTATATTTTTAATTGTTATTTAATTATGAGTTTGATGTCTACAAAGGACATTAGATTCATTATGCCTATCTTTCCTATAGTTTGTATATATCCAGCAATATTCATAGATTCAAAAGACTTTAAAATCTTTTCAAGAAATAGTAAGAAAATAATTCTTGTAATATCAATACTTATTTCTTTATTTTTTACTAAGGGCAAACTTTTTTCAAACAACTTGAATGTTTACCCAACATATAATTGGCCTCATGCTGATATTATTAAAGAGATAAAAAAGGAAAACAACAATCTCGTATCAACATTAGCTGTATTACCCGATACTAAAGAAATAAATACTTTCAACCTTGAAGCGGAGGCTTCAAGGCAAGGAGAAAATGTTGCAGTTAGACAGGTAATTAGTAATAAAGACACATATAAAGAAGATTTAGAATTTTTTGACTGGTTTCTTATAAAAACAGGCTACCAAGGAGTTATGTATAACGAAGCAAAGAATTTACTTAATGAATATTTACTAATCAATCCTTCTTTTATCATTCAAAAAGAATGGAAATTGCCTGACGAAAGTAAAGTTTCACTTTTAAGAAGAGAATCACTAAATACTTATTTAAGAAAAAAAGATTGTAATTTTAGTTCATCAAATTTAGATATTAAAAAAATCCCTGACGGAGTAAGATTGAGATTAATAAGCAAAGGAAAATCATTAAAGTCTTCAAGTCTCTTAATAGACTTTATTAATGAAGATTATAAAACTTCCACAAATATTTCATTAGCAAACGGTTCTTTTCATAGAAACTTCGATAAAGAAAGTTGCTATTTTTTGACTCAAGATGTCCCAATTAATTTTCCTGAAAAAAATAAAAAAGAATTAAATATTAAAGTGAGGCTTTTAGATGAAAAGGGCAAATTAAAACATTTAAATTTAGTTAATAATAAACTAATTATCAAAGATGAAAAAGAATATGGAAGTCTTATAAAAATGGCTAATAAGATTTCAAAAGTTGAGTTATTAGGAAATTTCTTAAGGAAAGGCGAATTCGAAAAACTTTTTAATTTAGTTGGAGTTATTAATCAAAGTGACCCTGCACAAATATATCTCAAAGATGCTGAAAAAATATATCTCCAGAGATTTCATGATGATAAAAGTGTGAAGGATTTATACAATGTTTTAATATGTCAAATCCTTCAAAGAAAAGTTGATAGTGCAGAAAAAACTATAAATCTAATATTAGAAAAAGATTTTTCTAACGGAAATGCTCAACTGGCCAAATCAATAATAAATATATACTTATTAGATAAAAAAGATGCAAGATTTTCTTTAAATAACGCAAAAATCTATGATAAGTCTGAGGAGAGTACTGAAATTCTAAATATTATAGAGGGTTTAACTTATTTACTAGAATTTAAATTTATAAATGCGTTCAAAATTTTTACTTAAGATAAAAACAAAAGTAATTAAAAACATGCAATTAATAATTTAGAATTAGATTAAGAAAAAAATTTTAATGATTATAAAAGATTCAAATATAGCTATTGTTCATGATTGGTTTCTGCAAAAATCATTTGGAGGATCTGAAAAAGTAACATTTGCTTTAAATAATTTCTTGAATGACCGTTATAACACTCCTGATATTTTCTCATTAACTTCAAATATTAAAAGTTCAGAAATAAAATCTTTCCAAAAAAACAAAATACAGACAAGTTTTATTCAATCATTACCATTAGGCAAAACAAATGTTCAAAGCTTTCTTCCTTTCCTTCCTTATGCAGTAGAGCAATTAGACCTTAGAAAATATGATTTAATAATTAGTTCAAGTCATGCATTTGCTAAAGGAATACTCACTTCTCCTGATCAATTACATATTAGTTATGTACATACTCCAATGCGATACGCCTGGGATCAAATGCACACATATTTAGAGAAATCTACATTATCAAAATTGGGATTTGAATTTCCAATAAGATTAATGCTTTACAAATTAAGAGAATGGGACTTCTATAGCTCTCAAAGACTGGATTATATAATTTCGAATTCCAATTTTACATCAAATAGAATAAAAAAATATTGGGGTTTAGAATCTGAAGTAATACATCCCCCCGTTGACATTAAGAGATTCAATTATAAAAATACAAGAGGCGACTTCTATATAAGTTTAAACAGATTAGTTCCTAATAAAAGAGTTGATTTATTGATTAAGGCTTTTAACAAATTAAATCTTCCTCTAATAATTATTGGTGATGGGCCAGAAAGATTGAAACTAGAGAAAATTTCAAATTCAAATATAAAATTCGTCAGAAAAATATCTGATAGAGAAGTTGAAAACTATATGTCAAGGTGTAAAGCTTTTGTCTATGCTGGAATAGAAGATTTTGGAATTGCACCTGTGGAAGCAATGGCATCAGGTGCACCAGTAATAGCGTATGGTAAAGGAGGAATTTTAGACACTGTTAATTGTTTAAATAAACAAAACAAAGAAAAAGTAGCAAATGGATTGCTTTTTAAGAAACAGACATCCCAAGAAATTTTTGACACTATCAGTTGGTTCGAAGATAAAAAATTATGGAGAAAATTTAAACCTGAAATTCTGAATGAATATTCCCGAAACTTTAGCATTGAAAAGTTCATTACTAAAATTGATTTTTCTATAAATAAAGCTTGGGAGAAATTTAATAAAAAAAATTTAAATTAAATCAAAATTGTATGAAAAGATTAATAAATAAATCATTAAATAACTTATGATTAAAATTTACAACAGAAACAGATCTTTTAATTTTTACAGATTGTTGAAAAAACTTTTTGATTTATTATTTTCTTTATTATTTTTAATATTTAGTCTTCCATTATTTCTAATAATTTCTTTGCTTATTAAACTAAGTTCTAGAGGACCAATATTTTTTTTACAAGAAAGGATTGGCAAAAAAAATATCCCATTTAAGTGTATAAAGTTTAGAACTATGTATCCTGAAGCAAAAGATATTATTGAAAATATACTAATGAAAGATAAAAATCTAAAAAAGGAATTTGAAGAAACTCACAAGTTAAAAAATGATCCAAGGATAACATCTATTGGCAAATTGCTTAGAAAAACAAGCCTAGATGAATTACCACAATTTATAAATGTTCTTAAGGGTGAAATGAGCATTGTTGGACCAAGACCAATAGTAAAAGATGAAAAAAAGAAGTATGGGAAAAATCTAAAAAAAGTATTAACAATAAAGCCTGGAATAACAGGCTTATGGCAAGTTAGTGGTAGAAATAACCTTACTTATAAAAAAAGAGTAATGTTAGATCTTAATTATGTAAGAAATTATAATTTGCTTATGGATATAAGGATCTTAATAAGAACTTTTGGCGTTATTTTATTTCCTTTAGACAGAGGTGCTTACTAAAAATAATTTGGGAACAATATTAAAACCGAACATCAAAAAAAAAAACAACTTTTAATTGTGTTTGCATATAGACATGTCTAGTGAAACAATCCGACTAGTTAGAAGGCTTCTTAAAAAACTTTCTTTCAAAACAAGAAGATCCTTATTGACTCTTATACCAATTGCAATAATTACTGGATTTATTGATCTTGTTGTTGTAGCTCTTGTTTCAAGGGTTTTTACCGCAGTTGTTGGTCAAGAGAATAAACCTCCAATACCTTTTTCAGATCTTATAACTACTGATCCATTAACGAAAGCTCTTTTACTCATATCAGCTTATGTTCTTCTTAATTGGCTTGCATCTTTTTCCAAGATCCTTCTAAGAGCTAAACAAGAACGCTTAAGAGCCTGTGTCTTTTTAGAATTGTCAAATATAGCACAAAAAAATGTCTTAACTCAAAACTATGAATTTTTCATAACTGATAATAGCGAGGATTTATCTTCAAAAATTTTACTTAACATATCTAGAGTTTCTGAAAAGTTAATTAGACCAATATTTCAAATAGTTAGTGGTTTTTTTATAGTTGCTTTCATCTTTATAGCAATTCTAAGTTTCGCAAAAATTACTGCACTTTATTTGATGATAAGTCTTGTAATAAGTTACTTAGGAATATCTTTACTAATAACTCCTTTTATTAGAAAAGCAACCAAAGAGAGAATAAATTTAGAATCAGAGATTAACAAGGTAATGACAGAGTCAATAAGAACAATTGTTGATGTTCATTTGTCTGGATCAGAAAGGTTTTTTCAGGAAAGGTATAATAAAGCAGGAAAAGTTGCATTCCCATTTCTTTGGAGGGCAGAAACTTATCCAGAGTTACCAAGAGCTCTTATAGAGCCATTAGGTATTACCCTTATTTTCTCAATTGGGCTTTTTCCTCTTTTTTCAAAAAATAGTCCTACCAATTTACTAGAAATAGTTCCATTTTTAGCTACTATTGCTGTTGCATCATTAAAATTAACTCCTCCTTTACAGGATCTTTTCAGAGGAATAACAGATTTAAGAGCTGGCATACCAGATGTTAAAGAGGCATTAAGCATAATTGAACTTAAAGAGCAAAGAATGTATTTAAAGCAAATAACTAAACCTTCCCAAAATAAATTAGAAATACCGAAACAAAATATTATTTTAGAAAATCTTTCTTATAAATATCCAAATAGCGATAGGTATGCTTTAAAAAATATAAACATAAAAATACCAATTGGCCAGAAAATTGCTTTTATTGGAAAAACAGGTAGTGGGAAAACAACTACCGCGAATCAAATACTTTGTCTTCTTCGACCAACATCAGGCCATTTACTTATTGATAATAAACCAATTGAATTTTTAGATGTACAAAGATGGCAATCTTTCTGTTCTTATGTTCCACAATCAATTAATTTATTAAATGGAGATATATTATCCAATATTGCTTATGGTTTAAATAAATATGAAATTGATGAAACTAAAGTTTGGGAATCAATAAAAGCCGCCCAAATAGACGAATTAATAAATAGTTTGCCCGAAAAACTCAAAACTAAAGTTGGTGAAAATGGGATAAGACTTTCAGGTGGTCAAAGGCAGAGAATAGCCATAGCAAGAGCATTTTACAGAGATACAAAAATCATAGTAATGGACGAGGCAACAAGTGCTTTAGATAATAAAACCGAATCCAACCTAATAAAAGCAATAAGTAAATTAAATAAAGATTTTACTTTTATTTTTATAGCACATAGAATTTCCACCATTAAAGAATGTGATTGTATTTATGAGTTTATAAATGGAGAAGTATCTTCATTTGGTAAATATGATCAATTATTAGTTAGATCAAAAAGTTTTAGAGAAATTGTAAAAAATGATTCAACGTATTCTTAAATATTTTAATCTCTTTAAATAAACAAAAGGTACTAATACTATAGACTTAATTAAATAAAAAGTTATTTTTGGTTTGCTTAATTTCCTTTCGCGAAACCATTTAAAAATAAAACTAATATAACTAATATTTTTATTATTTATTCTAAAATTAACAAGATGTGAACTTATAAGATATTTTGAATATAATAAATCATTATTTCTATAAACATCACAAATTCTTGAAGGAAAGCTTTCAGTATTTGTATTATCTATAGACGCTGCAAGATATAGAATTCTACAACAATCTCTTTTATCTAATCCATTATCAAAACTATTTTTTACCAAATAAGGTGTATCGTTCCATATAGTTGAAATGAAATTCATCGATTTTCTAGAGCCTCCAAAAAATATGTCGTATATTCTATTTGGATAATAGGCTCTACCAAAATTGAGGTTATATACATTAGGATTTGATAAAATCTTTTTTAATGGAAGAATTTTTATTGGATGAATAAAAATAGAATCAAATCTACATCTAAATACCAAATCAAAATTTAATTTACATTTTTCTAACAATTCAAAAGATTTATGTAAGGTATATATTTGAGGTAAAGAATTTACAGTTCCAAAATCAAACTTTTTAGAATAAAAAATTTCTCGATATTCGTCTTTTAGTCTTATTTTAAAATCTCTAAAACTCTCATAGCCAAAATCTAAGAGATTAAAATCCTTAAATAAAAAATTAATTTTTTTATCAATATATTGATTTGAAAATATTTCAGGAAGGTTATTCTTGTGATTTAAAGATTCACCCATTTCTTCCCATGAATAAGCAAATATTGCGTAATCTAAATCTTTAGTTAAATTTAATAGGCTTTTTCTAAACAAGTCATATTCTAATTCTCTTAATTGACCAGAGAATAAAAAAGCAATTTTCATATCATTTTATTTAAATTAAGAAATTTTTCTATTGGTAAAGATTTATCATCAATGTAGGATAAATTTTTACCCCATGGTTTCCCAAAATATAATTCATCATATGGAATATCATTTATAAATAACCAATTAGTAATAATTGAAGATGTATACTTGTTAATCAAGCCAATATTGCCATTAAAGGATCTCATATTTCTTGAAGTATATAATATTATATAAGTACCAATTGAATTTTCAAATCTTAATTTTTCACAAACTTCCTCTATTGGCTTACATTTAGAATAATCTCCATTAACTGGCCTTCCGCAAAATGTACCATCAATATCTACTACAATAGTTTTCCTTTGATGGCCATTAAAATCATTTTCCGAAAGAAGCTCATTAAAAGAAATATCAAAAGTTTTCAATAATTCAGAACAGGTCCCATAAATCATTACATGGGTACATTCAATAGGATAATTTTTTAGATTTTTTGAAATTGCATAATCGTAAAAAGGGGCTATAAAAAATTCTTTTGATGAAATATTTTTAATTTCTCTTAAATATTGATTAGCAAGATTATAAAACTCTTCAGCATCTTTAAACAAATAAGTACCTACAGAGCAGTTATTTGATATTCTTTCTTTTTCTTTAACTTCAATAATTAAATCATTTTTAATCTTAATAAATGACCAATTTTGACCTTCAGAATTAAAATATGGAATAATTCCGAAAAATTTTTTTTTTAAAATATTACTTATATTTTCATATTGTAATTTATAAGAAGTATCACAATTGTGAATTAAAATATTTCCTTTGATTTTAAAAAAATTTATCGCATATAAAGATGTCAATAACTGACCATTAAGATGTTTTTCAAGTTCAAGCCAATTAATATTAATTTGTGGATAAATTAAATTTATTTTCTTTAAAAGGGTTTCTTTTACCTTATCTCTCTTTAAAGTAACTATAAAAAGATTATCTTTTGGCTTAAAATCAAAAGATTTCAAACTCCATAAAAGTAATTCCATACCTTTTACTTTTATAAGTGGTTTTGGAGGTTTAATACTTTCTTTGAGGAATCTTGAACCTAGACCCGCTGCAGTAATAAGATAGTTCATATTTGTATAATAAATTGTCGTATATCAATCTTATTAAAAACTATACTTCCTAGTATTGCTAAACATAAAAAACGATCTTGATCTTCCTTATGAAATGGAAGCATAGAAATAAATAAACTTGCCGTCAAATTCCTCAAGACATCATCATCTATATTTTTATTAATAAGAATTTGATCAAATAATTTATTTACTAGATCATATTCTGAAGGTGCATAAATACTAAGTTCAACATTATTTTTTTTTAATTTAATTGAATATAATTTATTTACTACTGAGTCATAAAGATACCTGTAAGAATGAATTAATTTTGCCAAGTCATAATTAGGATCTACTAATCCAAAAATATCTCTTTTTTTATCCCAATATGCCTTAGGGTCAATTAATTTAATACATCCTGAAACCTGATCTACAAGAATATTATTAAAACATAAATCACCATGACCAATATATTGCTTTAGATTCTGCTCATATCCTATCAAGAACTTACTTAGACTATCAACAGTTTTATACAAGTTACCTGTATGAAATATATTATTTACATATATTCCATCAGTAAGTATTTTATTAAGAAGACTATTTTTTGAATTTCTAATGAAATTTATTGTCATCTCAAATCTATTTAAAAGCTTGTAAGAATATAGCCAAGATGCATTACTTTCAATTTTATATTTTTCATCAATATAAAAAGATTTATAGATTTTTTTTATAGAATCAATAATTCTTTTCCAAGAATTCGGGCCAACATTTTTAAATAAATAAATTTCAGCTAGATTCGGGTATGGCACAAATTCCATTTGTATCTTATTGATTTTTTCATCTACTTTTGATTCATAATATAAATGAGGGAAAAAATTTTTTAATTTATTGGATAAATTCTTATAAAAAAAATATTCGCCGCTTATTTTTTGAATATCAGTTGAAGATTTTAAAATTGTATTATTTTCTTTAAGATAAGTAATATTATTAAAAAACCTACTTGTCATTGAGCTTAATTTAGTATCTATATATGTTGCTTCGTGACCAATATCAAGCCATTTTTCAAAAATAATATCATAATTAAACTTTTTTATTAAGATCTTAGCTAAAGATAAAATATCTGCCTTTTTATTAATCTCAATCTCTTCAATAGAATTCTTTAAATGCAGTTTTTCTGCTATCAATCTACCGGTACAAGGAAAAGAAAAAACTCCATATGATTTTGCATCATTTTTAAAATGGAATTTATAATTTTCACTATCAATTTTACTTATTGATGACCAGTTTTCTTTAGGGATTTTTGTTGAGCCAAAATAACAAGAATTTTTTTTTGAGTTAGGTAATTCTGGAATTGTTGTAATTGGTATAATTGAAACCTTGTTTTCTAAAATTTTTTCTAATGATTTATAAATAGAATCTAAAACTGTTTCCGTATTCCCAACTTCTATAAATTTTACTTTCCTAAAAGGTAAGAATTTTTTAAATTCACTATTTATCTTCGAGACGGCAAGATATATAGTAGTTTCAGAATCACAATTTAAATTTTTTAAAATTTTTTCAAATGCCAAACTATTTCCTATATTAAAAAGGTATTCATGAGATTTAAAATTATAGTTCGGTAAATTTACCTTCCCTGCGAGAATTAAGACAGCTAAATTATTTTTGTTCAGATTATTTTTTTTCACTAATATTAATTAAATTTCTTATAAAGGGATAAGTAAGATTTTTTCATTTTATTTGTAGTAAAAAATTTTCTATGAGAAGAAAATGCATTAAAAGAAATTTTTGATTTTAAAGAGTTATCATTCATAATTCTTTGAATGCAGTAGGCTGCTTGATTAATATCTCCTAATGTATAAAAAAAGCCAGAGAAATCATCTCTTATAGTATCAATATTACCAGTAACTTTTGAAGCAACTATCGGTAATCCAATTGACATCGCTTCTAAAATACTAATAGGATGTCCCTCATATAAAGATGTAGAGAGAAATAAATCTGATTCATAAAGATATTTAAATATATCATTTTTCTTTCCAAATAAATATACATTTTTTATATTATTAGAATCAATAAAAAATCTTGCTTTATCCAAGAGATATCCATCTCCTAAAATAATAAAATTATATATTTGCAAATTTCTTGCTATTTCAAAAATTTCAAAAATATTTTTTTGATCAACTAATCTACAAATTGATATTATGTTTTTATTTTGATTCCTAATGCCAATTTTAAAATTATTTTTTTTATTTTTAACTTCTAATGGAACCATATTTTCAGTAGAGTTATTTATTATACTGTGATTTTTTCTAATAAATATTTTCATATTAATTGCTTGTATTTTTTCACTTGAAGAAACAAAAACCTTTTCATCATCAATCCAGCCAGTTAAATTTTCATAAATTATATAAAAATATTTTTTAAATCTATTCAAACAAATCGTATGAATTCCATGAAATGTATATATTAAGGGTTTATTTAAAAATATTTTAATTATTCTTGCGATTAATCCTGCACCCTTTCCATGAGCATGAATAATATTAATTGAATTTTTTTTAGAAAATATTACTAACCGTATAATATCCTTTAGAAGGATTTTTCTCTCTGCAATCTCCAAATATTTTCTTCTATCAAATTTCTTACTCAGGTTTCCAACCTTAGGCATTGCCAAATAAAAGTCAAATTCTTCTTTCAAAATATTTTTAAGTAAGAAAATGTGAGAAGGCCCTCCTCCAGTTTTAGCGGAAGCAGAAATTAGTAGAATTTTTGTTTTTGGTATATTCATTTCTAATCAAAAATTATTTACACTTTTTATAAATTTTTGTGCAATTCGCATATGAATTTCTATAGCTGGAATCATATCTATATATTTAAATAATCCTGTCCTTCCTATAAATGTAATTGAGTTTTGTTTTTTAGATAAGTTATCATATGAACCAAAAATTTCTTTTGAATTTTTTGTCTGCACTGGATAATAATACTCCCCTGGATTAGCTTCAATAGAGCAAGGCTTTTCATAAGTTATTGTTTTTAAATTTCCTTTAAAATCATAAGAATTAGAGAGCAAATTCCATTGTGTTTTTCTGGTATAAGGAGAATGATCAGTAAAGTTTATTACTGGGGCCTCAAGATCATCATCTTTCTCAAATCTATCTTCAAACAAAATAGATCTATATGGCAATTGGCCAAATTGAAATTTAAAATATTCATCAATTGGTACACTTAAAAAAGAATGATAAAATTTTAGTTCCATACCTTTACTAAAAGAAGTATTTAAATTAATTTCAATATTTTTGTGATTTAAAATCTTTTCAACCATTTCTGTATATCCAAACTTTGGTAAAGCTTGGAATTCATCATTAAAATATCTACAATCTTCGTTTGTTCTTACTGGTAATCTTGCACCTATCCTTACTGATAATTGCTTAGGATCAATTCCCCACATTTTTTTTGTATAAGGCCTGAAAAAAATATCTGCTAATTTATTACCTACATTTGATTCAAAAAGTTCATCAGTATTTTTTGGGATCAAGTCCTTATTTCTAATATTATCAAGGAATTTTCTTGTAGCTTTTTCATCTTCAAAAGTTTCTCCAAAAATATCCTCAATTGTAAATTTATTTACTGGTAAAGGAGTAGTTCTTCCGTCATTAAGAAGTGCCCTAACCCTATGCTCATATTTTACCCACTCAGTAAACCTACTTAGGAATCTTAATGCCTCAGAATTTTTTCTACAATGCAGTAAATGTGGGCCATATTTATGAATCCTCTCATTATTTTTATTAACAAAATCAAATATATTTCCTGCTAAGTGGTTTCTCTTTTCAAGAATTACAACTTTAAAAGAATTTTCAGCCAATATTCTAGCAATGGTAGAACCAGCAAGGCCTGCTCCAACAATTAATATCCTATCTTTTTCAAAACTATACATTATGTATAATATTAAAAATAACCTAATAATAACAGATGGACAAATGTCTTATTATTGCGAGGTACAACGAAAACTTAGATTGGTTAAAAGAATTTAAAGATTTTAAATTAATAGTTTATAATAAGGGCGCTGAATTATCTGGTGACCTATTTTACGAAGTTATAAATTTAGAAAACAAAGGCCGTGAATCTCATACATGGCTCCATCATATTGTAAAAAATTATAATAATCTTAATGAAATCAACGTTTTTCTTCAAGGGAAAATTGATGATTTAAATTGTATGGCATACAAAAACCCGAATGATTATTTAAAAGATATAAATAGATACGGATTTAAGGCAAGTAGATATGGTTTACTTGGACCTTTTCATTGGGATTGGAATGTAAATATTGATAAAGATTTTAGATATAAAAATCAATGGGAAAAGAACGAGATATCAAGATCAAGTATTGGCTTTAGAAATTTTTCAAAAAAGCTATTCCCTAATATTCCATTATTTGTAGCCACTTCTTATAGTGGGTGTTTTGCCGTTAAAAAAGAAGTGATTCAACAACATAATATATTTTTTTATCAAGAATTATTAGATATTCTTAGCCAAAATGAAAACCCAATAGAAGGTCATTATATGGAGAGGCTTTGGTGCTATATCTTCACGAGAAATCAACCATTAATTAATTCTATAGTTGATGTTTTTAAAACGAAAATAGAAAGATACGTCAAAAAATAGACTGATGAAACATAATATGATTTAAATTTAATATAACTATCTAAGTATAATGGAATTAGAAAATAAAAAAAGATGAAAAAAGAATCAATAATACCTGTAATCATATGTGGTGGCTCAGGGACAAGATTATGGCCAATATCGAGACAATCATTTCCTAAACAATTTCTGCCTTTAGGTATAAATCAAAATAAAAGCTTACTTCAAAATACATTTGCAAGGATAAGAAATCTTGAGAATATATGCAATCCAATATTAGTTTGCAATGAAGAACATAGATTTATTGCTGCTGAACAAATGCGGGAAATAAACATTAAACCCACATCAATACTTCTTGAACCTTTTGGCAGAAATACTGCACCAGCAATTGCTTTATCCTCATTAATTGCACTAGAAAATTTTGAAGATCCTACATTAATCGTATTATCAGCTGATCATGAAATTAAAAATAACGATAAATTTATAAAAATTTTGGAAAAAGGAATTAATGAATCTAATAAGGATAATTTAATTACCTTTGGTGTAGTTCCGACTCATCCAGAAACAGGATATGGATATATAAAAGCCGAAAAACCATTTATAAGTAATGATATAGTTTCTTATAAAATTAGTAAATTTTTAGAAAAGCCTAATCTTGAAAAGGCAAAACAGTTAATTCTTGACAAAAGATATTCATGGAATAGTGGGATATTTATATTCAAAGCAAAAAATATAATTAATGAGTTAAAAAAATATTCTCCCACAGTAATAAATTCATGTGAAAGTGCATTAGGGAAAAGAGAATATGATTTAGATTTTCAAAGATTAAATAAAAAAGATTTTGAAAAATGCCCCAATGTATCAATTGATATTGCTGTTATGGAAAAAACTGATAAAGGCGTAGTTATTCCGCTTGATGTTGGCTGGAGTGATATTGGTAGTTGGGAATCTGTATGGGAATTATCTCAAAAGAATGAGAACCAAAACGTAATCAAAGGTAAAGTAATACTTGATAATTGTGAGGATTGCCTAGCTAAAAGCGAACATAGATTAATTGCAGGTATTGGACTAAAAAATTTAATTATTATTGAAACAAGCGATTCAATTTTAATTTCTAAAAAAAATGAAACTCAGAGAGTAAAAGAGATAGTTAGTAAATTGAAAGAAAAAAATTTTATTGAAGGAACTCAACATAGAAAAATTTATAGGCCATGGGGTTATTATATTTCTATAATAGAAGAATCTAGATGGCAAGTTAAGCAAATCTCGGTAAAAGCTGGTGAACGTTTATCTTTACAAATGCATCATCATCGATCAGAACATTGGATTGTAGTAAAAGGTACTGCCAAAGTTGAGGTTAATAATTCTACTAAAATTCTTGCTGAGAATCAGAGTACTTACATACCCCTTGGTAGTAAACATAGATTAAGTAATCCTGGTAAGATTCCATTAATTCTAATTGAAGTTCAAAGTGGCTCTTATGTTGGCGAAGATGATATTGTGCGATTTGAAGATAACTATGGGAGAATTAATTAAGAAGAAAACATTTGTTAAAATTACTATTTACTTCTCCATTCTATTTTTCCTAAATATTAATTTAATATTAAATAAAATTAATTATTTATGATAAGACCAATTAAACATATCTGTTGTATTGGAGCTGGCTATGTTGGAGGTCCAACAATGTCAGTTATTGCAGATAAGTGTCCTGAATTAATAATTAATGTTGTTGATATTAATTCAGAAAGGATAAAAGATTGGAATAATATTGATCTTGAAAAACTTCCAATATTTGAACCTGGCCTAAGTAGAATTATCAAAAAATGTAGGAATAAAAATCTTTTTTTTACAACTGAAATTCAAAAGAATATTAGAAATGCAGACATCATTTTTATTTCTGTTAATACACCTACTAAAACAAAAGGGATTGGAGCTGGGAAAGCAAGTGACCTTAAATGGGTAGAAGTTTGTGCTAGACAGGTCGCTAAATTTTCAATTGGACATACAATTGTTGTAGAGAAGAGCACTTTACCTGTAAAAACAGCTGAAGTTATTAAAAATATACTTGAAGCTTCTTTCGATAATAAAGGATGCGGAGCAGAAAAATCTTTTGATGTTTTATCAAATCCAGAGTTTCTCTCTGAAGGTTCAGCAATATTAGACTTAGAAAAACCAGATAGAGTTTTAATTGGAGGGGAGAATAAAGAAGCGATATTAGCATTAAGTAACATTTATATGAATTGGGTACCAGAACAAAAAATACTACATACTAATATCTGGAGCAGTGAATTGGCTAAACTAACTGCCAATGCATTCTTAGCACAAAGAATAAGCTCTATTAATTCAATAAGCGCTTTATGTGAGGCAACTGGAGCAGATGTGAGAGAAGTATCAAGAGCTATTGGTACTGATACTAGAATTGGCTCTAAATTCTTAGATTCAGGACCTGGTTTTGGTGGTAGCTGTTTTAAAAAAGATATTTTAAATCTTGTTTATTTAGCTACACACTTTGGTTTGCCAGAGGTGGCAAATTTCTGGGAATCAGTTGTACATTTAAATGATTGGCATCAACATCGGATTTCAAAGCTAATTATAAACAAACTTTTTGGAACTATTTCAGGAAAAAAAATTGCTGTTTTAGGTTTTGCCTTCAAGGCGAATACTAATGATACAAGGGAATCTGCCGCAATAAATATTTGTAAAGATTTATTAGAAGAAGGTGCTTTATTAAATATACATGATCCAAAAGTGGATGAAAAACAAATTTCTATTGATTTAAATATAAATCCACTTAAATCGAATGATAAAAGCAAAGATTACTCATCAAGAAATAATATAAATTGGAAAAAAGTTAGTAGGATTGAAGATACGTTTAAAGATACTGATGCAGTTTTAATACTTACTGAATGGCAAGATTATTCAAAAATTAATTGGGAAATTGTTTCAAAATTAATGAGAAGTCCTTCATGGGTATTTGATTTAAGATCAGTTGTTAATCCTCAAAAAGTCTTAAATGCTAATTTAAGATTATGGAGGGTAGGTGATGGGTCTATCTAAAATCCTAAAAATAAAATTTATAAAGAATAATTTATAAATTTATTAAATAATAAGGAAAATGATTTCTGTGATTTTAAAATCCTTTAAGTTATTTAAATAAATAAATTATTTATTTATTTTATTTCAATATTATATGAAAATTATTGTTACTGGTGCAGCAGGTTTTATAGGTTTCCATACTTGCTTGAGATTATTAAGAGAAGGATATAAAACCTTAGGAATTGATAATATTAATGATTACTACGATACTAGACTAAAAAAATTTCGTTTGGAGGAGATTCAAAAATTTGCAAAATCAAAAAACTTCGATTGGCAATTTGTTAAGGCCTCAATAGATGAAGAGGTAGCCATAAAAAAAATTTTTTCAGATTTCAAACCACAAATCGTAATTCATCTTGCGGCTCAGGCTGGAGTTAGATACTCAATTACGAATCCAAAAACTTATATTCATAGTAACCTTGTAGGCTTTTTTAATGTAATTGATATCTGTAGAATATTAGATATTCAGCATTTAGTTTATGCTAGTAGTAGTTCAGTATATGGAGGGAATAAAAAGTTACCTTTTAAGGAAATAGATCCTGTTGATCATCCTGTAAGTTTATATGCTGCTACAAAAAAATCGAATGAAATTGTTGCCCATAGTTATAGTCATATATATAAGATTCCTGCTACTGGACTAAGGTTTTTTACTGTTTATGGACCATGGGGTAGGCCTGATATGGCTCCAATGATTTTTGCGAATTCAATACTAAAAGGAGAACCTTTAAAGGTATTTAATCATGGAAAAATGAAAAGAGATTTTACCTATATAGACGATGTAGTTGAGGCAATAATTAGATGTGCCAAAAAACCTGCGACATCATCTAAAAAATTTGATGAATTCAATCCTAATCCCTCAATTTCAAATGCTCCACATAAAATTTTTAATTTGGGTAATAGCAATCCAATAAAATTAATGGATTTTATAGAAATTTTAGAAAATGAATTAGGAAGAAAAGCAATTAAGGAGTATTTACCAATGCAACTTGGAGATGTAGAAGAAACGGCCTCGGATAACCAAGCCTTAAGAGAATGGATACAATATAATCCGTCTACACCTTTGAAGTTAGGAATAAATAAATTTGCTAAATGGTTTAGAAGTTATTATGAAACTTAATTTCTATTTGGAATAGATTTAAATTGCTTTTGAGTAAAATTAAAACTATCTTTGCAAATATCTTCAATACTCCTAAAAGGTATCCAATTAAGAGTTTTTAATGCCAAACTGTTATCAGCAACAATATAAGGGGCATCGCCTTTTCTTCTATCGTTAAATTCATAATTTATGAGTATATTATTAACTTTAGAATAAGTTTTAACAATCTCTAAAACACTAAATCCCAAAGAATTTCCAATATTTAATGAAATCATTTGGGATCTATTATTTTTAACAAATTTTAAAGCTGCACAATGAGCTTCTGCTAAATCCATCACATGTATATAGTCCCTAATACATGTCCCATCTTTTGTTGGCCAATCATTTCCAAAAATTGACAATTTTTCTAATTCACCAACAATAACTTTTGATATTATGGGAAAAAGGTTGCTGGGCATGCCTTTTGGATTTTCTCCTAAAAGACTTGACTCGTGGGCTCCAACAGGATTGAAGTATCTTAAATTAACTATTTTCCAACTTTTATCACTTTTATAAAGATCATTAAGTATTTTTTCTGATGTTAATTTTGTATTTCCGTAAGGATTGATTGGCAATTTTATCGATCCTTCTTTTAATTTTTCTTTTTCTAACGGCTCATAAATAGTTGCACTACTGCTAAAAACAAATTTCTTACAATTATATTTATTCATAACTTTTAGCAAACACAGTAAAGAATTGATATTAGTATCCCAATATTTGAGAGGAAACATTACAGATTCCTCTACTGATTTCAAACCTGCGAAATGTATCACAGCTTCAATCGGATTCTTCTTTAAAAAGTAATTATTGAAAATATCATCAAGTAAATTAACATCCCTTAAGTCACCCTTAACAAAATATATTTGGCCTAAATAAGATTGATTATTTTTAATTAATTTTATTCTTTCAAGATTCTCTATAGAACTATTTATTAAAGAATCTATTATTAAAATATCAAATTGATTCTCTAATAAACTTATACAAGTATGGCTCCCTATAAACCCAAGACCTCCAGTAGCTAATATTAATGACAATTAATTATTTTTTTGAAAATTTAATAATAATGATAATACAAATTTAATTTCTTAAATAAATAAAATAAAATAATTGATATATATATTATTTTTGATTAAATAGAAAAGAAAACACAATATTTATAGTTATATCGATAATCGATATAATTAAACTATTATTAAATAATTATTTTGATTCTAAGGGAAGAAGAAAAGTCTAACAAAATTGCTTTAATCACAGGAATAACTGGTCAAGATGGAAGTTATCTTGCAGAATTTCTTTTGTCAAAATCATATAAAGTTCATGGAATAAAAAGAAGATCTAGTAGTTTTAATACTTCAAGAATTGATCATCTTTATGAAGATCCACATGTCAATGATCCAAATTTCGTGCTGCATTATGGAGATCTTACCGATAGTTTAAATCTAATAAACTTAATAGAAAAAATAAAGCCTGATGAAATTTATAATTTAGGAGCACAAAGTCATGTTGCAGTAAGCTTTGAGACACCTGAATATACAGCGAATAGTGATGCCATTGGTACTTTAAGAATTTTAGAAGCAGTAAAGAATTTAGGACTTATTAAGAAAACAAAAATTTATCAAGCTAGTACAAGTGAACTTTTTGGTAAAGTTAAAGAAGTACCACAAAATGAAAAAACTCCTTTTCACCCCCGTAGTCCATATGGCGTTGCAAAACTATATGCATATTGGATAACGATCAACTATAGAGAAGCTTATGGGATTTTCGCTTGTAACGGAATTTTATTTAACCATGAAAGTCCAAGGAGAGGAGAAACTTTTGTTACCAGAAAAATAACGAGAGGCCTATCAAGAATAGATGCAGGATTGGAGAAATGCATTTATATGGGTAATTTAGATGCGAAAAGAGATTGGGGACATGCTAAAGATTATGTAAAAATGCAATGGCTTATGCTTCAGCAAGAAAATCCGGAGGACTTCGTAATTGCTACTGGGAGAACCGAATCAGTTCGTAAATTTATAGAGCTAAGTGCAAATTCTTTAGGCTGGAATAAAAATAACAAAATTCAGTCAATAATTTGGGAGGGATCAGGAATTCATGAAATAGGAAGAAGATCAGATAATGGAGAAATAGTAATCCGAGTTGATCCCGCATACTTTAGACCAAGTGAAGTTGACTTATTAAAAGGTGATCCACAAAAAGCCAAAGAAAAACTCGGCTGGGAACCAAAAATAAAATTAGAACAACTAATCTCAGAAATGATTGAAGAAGATAAATTACTTGCAAAAAAAGAAATTGTTTATAAAAGGACAACAAAATAGATAAAAGTTAATGTCAAAAAGAATTTCTAAAAAAGACAAGATATTCATTGCTGGAGCCTCAGGTATGGCTGGAAGTGCAATTAAACGTGCAATGTTAAGAATGGGATATGGAGATACTTTAAAGGGAGGAAAATTATTAACTCCCAATAGAAAAGAATTAGATCTATTAAATTATGAAAAAGTAGATAAATGGTTTAAAAATAATCGCCCAGATATTGTTATTCTTGCAGCAGCTAAAGTTGGTGGAATACTTGCAAACAAAAATTATCCTGCAGATTTTCTACTAGAAAATATTCAAATCCAAACGAATGTTATAAAATTATCGTGGGAATGGAATGTTAAAAGATTACTTTTTTTAGGAAGTAGTTGTATTTATCCAAAGTACGCTAAGCAACCTATCAAGGAAGAATACTTATTAGATGGAGAATTAGAAAAAACTAACGAAACATATGCTATTGCAAAAATTTGTGGATTAAAACTATGCGAATCATTAAGAAATCAATATGGATTTGATAGTATTGCGCTTATGCCAACAAATCTTTATGGACCTGGTGATAATTATGATCTTGAGAATAGTCATGTAATAGCAGGCTTAATAAGAAAGTTTTTAGAAGCAAAAAAGAATAATCTTCCTTTTGTAACTTGCTGGGGAAGTGGTAATCCAAAAAGAGAATTTATGCATGCAGATGACTTAGGTGGAGCAGTAATACATGTCTTGGAGAAATGGGATCCTGATCATATTTCTGCTCCAAAAGATGAATTTGGGAAAAATTTGTATTTTTTAAATGTTGGGACAGGTAAAGAAATATCTATAAAAAATTTATCTGAAAAGATTTCTAATACTGTTGGATATAAAGGTCTTATTTACTGGGATAAATCTAAGCCCGATGGGACACCAATGAAAAGATTAAATATTAATAAAATCAAAGAAATTGGTTGGGTTCCTACAATTGATCTTGAAGATGGTCTTATAAAAACAATTAAATCGATAGATTATAATAAAGATTTTAATTAAAAAATATAAGAAGTAGTTAACTTTTAATATCTTTATAAATTACTAATTAATAAAATCAAAGAAATTTAAAAGTTTATATCTTAATAAAATAATTAATAATTATATAAATACAAATTCTTTAAAAATTTGATAGTAATTTTATAATTTTCCTATTTTCAAATAATGTTTTATAATAAATTTATAATATAAGAAGAAAAATTGTTAAGTTTTGATCAAGAGAATCAAATAATTGAAAAGGAAGAAGGCATTGATTTTAAAAAGCTTTTTAACTTTTTTATTAGAAACAAAATAATCATTACTCCAATAACAATTTTTACATTATTTTTAAGTGGGTTATATATTCTAATTGGAGAAAAATCTTGGGTAGGAGAATTACAAATAGTTCTAAAAAAAGAACTGAATCTTAATCAGAATGCAGAGGATCTTGCAAATTTAAATATTTTAAATTTATCCGGTATGGACACTGGATTAATGACAGAAGTAGAGATATTAAAAAGTCCTTCTGTTTTAAGGCCAATATTTGAATTTGTAAAAAAAGAAAAATTACTTAGAGATAATAAGTTTAGAAAATGGAAATATACAGAATGGCTTAAAGATAATTTAGAAGTAAATTTAGAAACTGGAACCTCCGTTCTTAATATAAAATATAATGATGAAAATAAGGATTTAATTATTCCAGTTTTAGAAAAGATATCTAATGCTTATCAGATATATTCAACAGATAAAAAAACAAAAAATCTAAAAAATACTATAGATTATTTAGATAAACAGATATCTATTTTCGATGCCAAATCTATAAACTCTCTAACTAAGTTACAAAAGTTTGCTGTTGAGAATAAAATAGATAATAGTATTTTTAGAAGCAGATATTTAATTAATGAGAGTGAAACGATTACAAATGAAAATTATTTTATCGAACAGAATGAGATAAAAAGATTAGAGGAAAGAATAAAAAGAATAAAATTAATGAATTATGGTGATGATGAATTAATTTATATGGCAGAGGAAATAGCAGAGGAAGAAGATCAATTACTGATTGAATTAAATCTATTTGAAGAAAAAATTGCAAGAGCAAGAGCAACTTTTAAGGAAGATAGTAAACAAATTCAAGAGCTCTTAGAAAGAAAATCTTTTTTGGTAAAAGCACTAGAAGAAAAAATTATTGGCATTCTTAATGGACAGAGAGAAATTTTAATTTCTGATCAAATTGCGAATTCTAGACCTACAGATGTAATTTTAAAATATAAAACTCTCTTTAGGCAGTCCGCTAGAGATGAACTGACATTAAACCAACTTGAAAATAAAAAACTATTTATGCTTCTAGAAAATGCAAAAAAAGAGAACCCATGGAAATTAATAACTGAACCTTCAATCTTTGATAAACCTACTAAGCCTAAAAAATCATTAAGTCTGTTTTTTGGACTATTTTCAGGTATTTTATCAGGAGTATTTATTTCTACAATTTTAGAGAAAAAGAAAAATTTAATTTACGAAATTGATGATTTTAAATTATTAATTAATTTAGAATCGATTATTGACTTAAAATCTCTTAATCAATCGGATTCTTGTGAATTTTTAAACTTATTAGCTAATTCCTCGCTTAATAAAGAAGAAAATGATGATATCTCAATACTAACTTCTAGCAATATAGATAAAGATATTTTTGATAAATTTTATAATCAATTTTCAAAAAGTTTAAACTCAAGAAAAAGTATAATTATAAATAACGTATCTCAGGCAAAAAATTATAGATGTTTAATATTTGTTACTTCATTAGGTTCAATAACAAAAAATGAATTATTAAAATTAGAAAAGAAATTATATATTCAAAATAACAAATTATCTTTCTTAATATTGTTATAGTAAATTTATGCATTTTTACAAAAGAAATCTATCAAAAAGTATCTACAAATTAAATAATTTTTTCTTAAAAATAGTTTTAGTCTTGATAACAATTTATATTCAAGGAAGTATCTCAAATAAGTTATATTCTAATTCTCTATTAGCAGCTAATAACAAGCCTTCATTAGATTATCTAAATAAAAAAGATTCTCGAGAATATATAATAGGAATAGGAGATACTCTTAGAATAGAAATTTTAAAAGACAATCCTAATTTTAGTAAAAGTACCAAAGTTGATATTACTGGTAAGATAGAAATTCCTGAATTTGATAGAGTTTATGTAGCAGGCTTATCTTTGTCAGAATTAACAAGCATATTAAATGAAAAATATTCAAAAATAATTAAAGATCCTGATATAAATATTGAAGTAATTGGTTATAGACCAATTAACGTCTATCTTGATGGAGAAATTCAAAATCCAGGTGTTCAAAAATTTTATCTTTTAAATGATGAGAATAGAAGATTAGAGCAATTTCCTACTCTATTTGAGGTAATACAAGAAGCTGGTGGAATTACCAATTATGCTGATCTTACTAAAGTAGAAATCATAAGGGATGATACTATTTCTAATGGAGGGGGCAAAATTAAAACAGAAATAAATTTCCTTGATTTCTTTCTAAAAGGGGATAACACATTAAATTTAAGAATTTTTGATGGAGATTTTATAAAAATAAAAAAGACAAATCTTCCCATAACTGGACAAATTAGTAAAGCCTTACAATCCAACATAAATCCAAAAACAATCAAGATAATAATTAATGGCCAAGTAGAGGTGCAAGGAACTCTCACAATCAATAAAAACTCTTCATTAAATGATGCAATTTTATATGCAGGCGGATTTAAAGTTGGTAAAGGAAAAATTAAAATTTTAAGTTTTAAATCTGATGGAAATTATGTTAAAAAAATAGTAAATTATAAAAAGAATTCTAGAAAGGGATCAGAATCAAATCCCTTCTTATCTAACGGTGACGTAGTTTTAGTCGGTAGAAATGCCTTCAGTAAAGCAAATAATTACATTAACGAAGTATCTCTACCTTTTGTAAATATTTATACTATTTTACGAGTTTTTGATCTAACAAATTAAACTTAATCTAAATAATTTGAGATCGCAGATAGTATTCTTTCACTAGCCTTTCCATCTCCATAAGGATTGCATTTTTTAGACATTTTTTGATACTCCAATTCGTTCTCCAGAAGATTCAATGTTTCTTTTTCAATTAACTTAGCATCAGTTCCGATTAGCTTAGCAGTACCTGCTTCAATTCCTTCTGGCCTTTCAGTAGTTTCTCTTAGTACAAGTATTGGCTTACCTAAAGAGGGTGCTTCTTCTTGAATTCCTCCAGAATCAGTAAGTATTAGTTTACAAATTTTTAAAACACCTATTAGGTCTTGATAATCCATTGGTTCTATAAGTATAACTTCTTTTTGCTTTCCTAAGTTATTAAAAATTACATCCCTAACTATTGGATTCGGATGTACAGGTATTAAAAAAAGTAATTCTGGCTTCTTCATAATTATATTTTTTATTGCATTACATATATTCTCTAGATTATTACCCCAGTTTTCTCTTCTGTGAACAGTTACTAAAATTAAATCATTTTTACTAAAATCAAATCCCTTTAATTTATAATTTTCAACCTTATTTTTAATTAAAATTAAAGCATCTATAACAGTATTGCCAGTTTTAAAAATTTTTCCTAACACGTTTGCATTAATTAAATTCTGCTTTGCATTATTTGTAGGTGCAAAATGTAAACTTGAAATCTGTGAAATTAATCTTCTATTAGCTTCCTCTGGAAATGGGTTAAACAAATTTTCAGTTCTTAATCCAGCCTCTACATGTGCAATTTTTATATTCTGATAAAAAGCAGCTAAGGATGCGCAAAAAGCAGTTGTAGTGTCACCTTGAATAATTACTAAAGAAGGTTTATTTAATATAAACTCTTTTTCAAGTTCTAAAATAATTTTAGAGGATAATTTAGATAAACTCTGCCCAAATTTAAGTACGTTTAAATTAACATCAATTGGGATCTCAAATAACTTCATTAATTTTGATACCATTTCTTTATGTTGACCTGTAAGCACTACCCTAACTTTAAAGATATTGGCTTTTGATAAAATTTTTACAACTGGTGCTAGCTTAATAGCCTCTGGCCTTGTCCCAATGACAATCGTTATAAGTTTCACTTTAAGTATAAAAGAGTAAAGTATTAGTAAAATTTTTTAAAGTTTCAGGAATCTTTTTTTTGACATATTAAATTATAACTTGATCCAAGTCCACTTTTAGAAAAAAATAATTTACTTTTATTAAATGGCAGATAATCTTTAATAGTTATGGGAGATGTTCCAGAAATTATAATTTCCAGATTTAATTTATCGATCAATTTTAATATATCTTGTAAAGAATGTAATGATATGTGAGTAGGGTCTTGGTAACCTTTCCATTTAGGTCCATATTTTTTTGCATCAAGCGAGTGGGTATTTGGACTTGATATATAAAGAATACCATTTGGTTTGAGTAGTTTTTTTAAAATAACCAAATGTTCTTCAATACTCTTTACATGTTCAATTACATGTGAAGAAATAACTATGTCAAATAAATTATTTAAATTATTATTTCCAGAATTAATATTAAGTTCATCTAGAGCAATTTCAAACAAAGAAACATATTTGAATTTTAAATTTTCAGATATTCTTTTTTTACAAAATTCAATCACTTTTTTATCTATATCACAGATAAAGTATTCAGGTTCGATTCTTTTTATTAATGCAGAAGCTAAATCAGCTCTTCCTGGTCCAATTTCAAATATCTTAGTATTTAAAGCCATTGAATCTGGATTAAGTTCTTTATATGTTTCAATAATATTTTTTGCTAGAAATGAAGCTCTTGTAGAGGCATATAGTGATTTTAGTTTTGAAGATTTAATATATGATTGCATACAGTTTTTTGCTTAATAATTTTTATTTATTAAATCATAAAATATATTTGGATAAAAATTCAGGTTATTCATAAATTAATAATGTCTTAATTTTGATTCAGGGACTAACTGATTAATCGTTTTAAGGACTTCAATCTCATCAAAATTCTGCAGTTGAATTTCTAAATGTTTAATTAATATTTTTAAATTATCAATATCCATAATCCTTTCATTCGCTTTAAAAATCAAAGGATGTTCGGTTTTTATTGATTGTGAATCAATTAAAAGTTCCTCATACATTTTTTCACCTTTTCTAAGACTTGTAATAATTATTTCTATATCACCTTTAGGATTATCGTCATTTTTTACAGTTAGTCCGCTCATATGAATCAAATTTTTTGCAAGATCAAATATTTTTACTGGATGACCCATATCTAGAAGATAAACTTCTCCACCTTCTGCCATAGATGCAGATTGAAGAACCAAGAGAGAAGCCTCTTCAATTGTCATGAAATAACGTACAACATTTTTATGGGTTAGGGTGATTGGACCTCCCGCCTTTATTTGACTTTTAAATAAAGGTACAACAGATCCTGATGAACCCAAGACGTTTCCAAATCTAACCATTGAAAATGAAATTTTTTTAGAATTTTGATTTCTTGAGTTAGCATTTTCTTGAGAGTATATTTGTACAATCATTTCAGCGATTCTTTTTGAAGCCCCCATAACATTAGTTGGCCTTACTGCTTTATCAGTAGATATCAAAATAAACTTATCTACCCCGTATATTTTTGAGGCTTCACACAAAATACTTGTAGAGTAAATATTATTAAAAACTCCCTCTATTATATTATTCTCAACTATAGGAACATGTTTATACGCAGCTGCGTGAAAAACAATATTTACATTAAATTGATTGAACACACTATTAACGAATTTTTTCTTAGTAACATTTCCTAAAAAAGAAACAATTTCAATATTTTTTTGTTCATCTTTAGTTAATTCTTTATCAATCTTGTACAAATTTTCTTCACTATGGTCTATTAATATTAATTTTGAAGGTTTTAATTTAACCACCTGCCTACATAATTCGCTTCCTATAGAACCACCTGCACCAGTGATAAGAACTGTTTTATTAAGAATATAATCATTATTAATATTTTTTTCTGGCCTTACAACATTTCTTCCTAAAAGATTATCAAGAGTAATCTTTTTTATATCATTAGTATCCCACTTCCCAGAAGATAATTGGCTTATTGATGGTATTTGAAAAATAGGTATTTTATATTTACTTATCTCCATGAATTTCTCAAAAAAGTTTTCCTTATTCAAAGACGGAATAGACATAAAAACTTTATCAATTGAATTTCTATGTTCTTTCAATTGAGCGGGAGGTAATATTTCTATTCCATCTATGTTCTTATACCAAAGTAAATTATTATCGTCGATTATGAATTGCACTTGAAATTCAGGGTCAAATTTTAAATTTTTGATTAATTTTGCGGCAGATCTTCCAGCTCCATAAATAACGACTTTCTTTTTTGTTTCGATTATAGTTTTAAATTTTAATATAAAATCTCTTATTAAAACTCTTGCACCAACTGTAGATAATGAAACTACAATCCAAAAAATAACATAGAATTTATAGTCTAATTTATTATTCAACAAATAATTACTAGCAAAAAAGATAAATGCTACTAATAGATTAACTAAAGACATTTTATAAAAACTCTTGCTACCTATATATCTTGTTAAACTCCTATATTGTCCAGATTTAACGTAAATCAGAATAGATATAACGACTGAAATTAAACAAAAAAATAGAGAAATAAAATTTATTTCCTTAGTAAAGTTATAACTTTGAGTTAACCATGTCGACAAATAAAAAGAGAAAATAATTGTTAAAATATCCAAACAAACAATAAACCTTACTCTCTTAGATCTAGATAAAGATAAAACTTTAAGAAATAATTTTCTAAACAACATAAAACTAACTTAATTTGTTTTCTGATTAAAAGGAGAGGCGAAATTATGATCTATAAAAATACCCAGTAAGAATACCAAAAAAGAAGTTATTATTAGAGATTTTAAGCCTAAAACTAAATATATTAATGACAAAATCAACGAAAGAAATATATAGGTTGATGAAATTAAGTAATGACTCCAACCAGCCTGATTTAGTCTCTGATAAAGATGTAATCGATGGGCTGAAAAAATTCTTTGTCTATTGTATGCTCTTTTAATTACACAAGTAAATGCATCAGCCCATAACGGAATTCCAACTAGAATAATACTTATCGCATCATTTAAATTATTTGAGTTAAGAATAATTCCACAATATATTGCTCCTAAAAAAGTACTTCCAGAGTCTCCCATAAATACTTTAGCTGGATTCCAATTCCATAAAATAAAAGCTATTAAACATGCCACTAATGGGTAAAGATTAATATTATTTATTATGCAACCAAAAATCAACATAATAATCATACAGCCAGCTACTAATCCATCAATCCCATCCATAAAATTTGTGAAATTTATAAATCCTGTTATAGAAACCAATAAGAATACAAATATAAATAATGCATTAGTAATTGTGAAATCATTTAAGTGATAAAAATTTGGACTGAATATTATTAAAAGTACTCCAGTTATTAATTGAAAAAAATACCTTACCTTAGATGGAATTAAATATTTATCATCAATAAAACCTAAAATCGCCAAAGGAAAACTTAAATAAATCAATTTAGTTTTGAGCAATGGGCTAAGTATTAGACTAACTATAACGAACGAAATACCTGCACCGCTGGGGGTTGGACTTAAATGAGAGCTTCTATCATTAGGAACATCTATAAAGGAAGATCGCAGAAAAGGTAGAATTTTAAAAATACAATAATTAGTTAATAAAAAACCAATGGCTGAAATAAAAAACATGTACATAGTTAATTTACTGAACTAGTTATCTCAAAAATATTATCTATTTTTTCATCTGATAACCTTAGTAAAGACAACCCATAATTTCTAATAAGCAAATTAATATTAGTTGTCCCTACAACTATCTCAGAGACATTAGGATCAGAAGATATTGCGGGTATAGGTATACTCTTAGCAAATTCTCCATAATATCTTAAAAGTTCTCTTCTAACTTTAGAAGCTTTTAAAGCAGAATCCCTAGAAGTTTTTTTTAATAAAGCTCTTGATAAATAAAATAATTCTTTTTTACTTTTTGGGAACCAAGGTAAACTATTGACTAACCTTCCTTGTGCTAAAACAGTTCCAGCAGATACCCGAATTCCCTTTTCTGCAAGCATTGAGACTAGTATTCTTCTTTTAGGAAGTGCAATATTATAATCGAGCATGACTATATCAGGCTTATAGTCAAATTCTATAAGTCCTCTTAAGACTTCATCATTATGGCTATTTACACCCCAGTTAACAATTTGATTATTTGATTTCAATTTTTCTATAAACTGTATTAAGTTATTATCTATTTGGTTTAATAATGGTCCATGCAAATAAAAAGTATCTATGTATTTTGTATTTAAATTTTGAAGTGATTTATTAAAAGATTTTTGAATATTTTGTACGCTGAAATCCTTGTGAAAGCTTCGCATTGAATCATAAATAGTTCCCGCCTTTGTGGATATATATATATCTTCCCTTTTTAAATTTTTCAATGCATTTCCTAAAAGGCTTTCAGCTCTTCCATATCCATAATTTGAACCTGTATCAAAAGAATTAATTCCCACAGAAAATGCATAGTTAATTAAATTATTTATTTGGGTTTGATTTAAAAGTCCAAAAGCACCTCCTGTTCCTAACAAAAATCTCGTCATAATTTCTCAGATTCTAAAGATAGTTTTTTTTCAATTAAGGAATTTAAAATAGAATTATATTTATCAATTACTAATTGTCTTGAATATCTTTTTTCAGCTAATTTCCTAGCCTTCATGCCCATTTCATTCAATGTTTTATGATCTAAATTTGATATTTTAAAAATCACTTTTGCTAATCCTTTAGGATCCTCAGATAATGCAGTAAGGCCTATTCCTTCTATTTCTACTTCATCATTAATTGCTCCAGATATTGCTGTAATTACTGGTCTTCCTATGGCATAAGCATCATATAACTTATTTGGGGAAACGCCATAACTATATAGATTTATATTTTTTAGTGTAACGATTACTGCATTCGCTTCACTTATTAAGTTTGGCACAAAATACTTAGAAACCGGATCAAAAAATTTTAAATTGTTTAAACCTTTAGCTTCTCTAATTAAACTTTGTTTTTCTGGACCGTCACCTACAAGATCTATAAAAATCTTTCTTCCATATTTATAGATTTGTTGAGTTTCTAGTATTCTGGCTGCTTGAATTAAGGTTTCAAGAGAATTAGCTTCTCCATGTGCACCAAAATAAACTAACTTAAAGTATTCTTCATGTAATTTCTGTTCTGAATAAGTGAATTGCTTTAAATCAGGTCCATTTGGCAACCAAGAAACATTTTTACATCCTTTTTCACGCACATATTTTTGAGATCCATTAGCAAGTACTATTACATGATTAGCATTCTTATAAATAGAATATTCCATTAACTTTAAAATTCTTACTAAGAATTTATCTTCTGAAATTCCGGCTTGATCTATTAATACTTGAGGCCATAAGTCTCGTATTTCTGCAACAAAAGGGATATTTAGAATTTTGGATATTATGAGACTAATCCAAGCCGCTGGAAGCTGAGGAGAACTATATACTATTACATCAGGAGCTTTTTTAATTATCTTCAAATAAATGCCGTAAGGTATTAATCTAATAGCAATATGCGTACTAAAACTAACCCAATTTAATATCCTCAACCAATTATTTTTTTTATAAGGTATGACCCACAACCAATGTACATCAACATTTCTAACATTCTCATATAAATGGAATAATTTCTTAGGCTTTAAATATTTCCGCAGAACTAAATTAAAATCAGAAGCAAATAATTCTACTTGCCATCCTAATTTTACAAGGCCAACAGACACCTCAAACTGTCTAGTATGACCAGGCATACTATCAGTATTTGCGAATTGATTAATCAGCCATACTTTCTTCAAAACTGTTTCTTAGAAGAAAAGAACTTTCAATATAGATTATACTACTTATAAAACAAACACCTTTTTCTAGAGTAAAATCATAGTATAAACTTCTTCTTGATTGTACATCACCAAATCCCTCTGAAAAGTGGGTTTTATCTGAGTTAATTTTATATTTTAGGTTTGGTGAAGTTGTAATATTTAAAGCATTTTGAACTTTTTGATAATCAACTTTAGGCCCCAGATGAAAAATTAACCTACAATAGATTTTGTTTTTGCATGTAACTTTATCTTCGATTTTAATTTTAATTGAGTTATTTGTTACTTCAGAACATTCTATTTTACGTGTATGAAAAGCTCCTAAAGATTTATAACTATCATATCCTCCTTCAGCATAAAGCTCTCCATTTTTTCCGATACCACATTTTCTATAAATATTTTTAGAAATTCTTCCAACTTTAAAACCACCCCAAACCTCAACTGGTTCAATCCAATTTTTATTTCTGCTTCCTATTTGCAAAACATTATGGGCTCTTCCTGATCTTTCAAAGGTTCTTCTTGGTCCAGGCTCATACTCACTTGTACCGGCATCAACAAATATAAATTCACCATTAAAAAGTAAATCAAAACTCAAAATATCGGATTGACAATGGCCAGAATTATTTAAAGAAGTTGCCTCTCCATTTTTAAAACTAGCCTCCCAACCTAATCCAGGATTAAAAATAACCCAACCCGTCTCAGGAAGATCATAAATATTTGATATATCATCCTCTTTATAATTTTCAAAAGATTTAAAACTATTATTTTTACCTAAAGCCTTTTTTAAAAGTAAACTTCGCAAAAGTCCTAAATTTTTATTCTCAAAATTATTAGAATATTTAAGAAAAATATCCGCTGAGATATTAACATTACTAGCTTTAGGTGAGGAGTTTAAAGCACTATCATTAAATCTTGGTAATTTATTATTAATAAAAGAAACTTTTTTTAACCATTTAGACATTCCACCTATTTTTTTTCTTAGCCAAAATGGTACAGAACCTTCTGAAATACTTATCAAACATCCCAGTTCTATTAATTTATCCAGGAGGATAGAGTGATAAGTAGCGCTTCTTTCACAATGACCTCCATCATTAAGTATTTGTGAGTTTAATTCTGATTGAAGATTTAAAAGAGAACTTTTAAAAATATTTTTTGAATGTGCGTTTTCAAACTGAATTGATACCATGCAAAGTGCAATTAAATTTTCAATTAAATGATTTCCACCTTGAGCTCTCTCCAAATTCAAATGTAACCAAAGTAGTTGTTTCCATAAAGAACTAACTCTTTTTTTGTTTTTAAATCCTGGAAAAATTTGAAAAAGTATTGACCAATTAATAATTCTTAAGGAGGTTGGATAAGGATGCCATCCATCCCCATTTGCAAGTTTATTATTATCAATCCAAGAATCAATTAAGTAATTAACTTCAAAACTGCTTAATATTCCTTTTTGATTTTGTAGTGAAGAATCAATATAAACTCTTATCCAATCAAAATAATGCAAATAAAATTTAAATAGTCTTGACCAATTCTTCCTCTGCCAATCTATTGGCAGAAATAACCTATATTTATTTTCTAAAAGATATATATCAATGTACTTAGAAGAAAAATTACTTTCTTTTGTAAATAATTTTGGTTGATTTAATATAAAAAATTGTTTTTTTTCTTTTAATCTAATATTTCTATATCCTATCAAAAATAACAATAGCTCTTCTGGTAAAAATTGAAAAATATTTAGTCGCAAATTAAATAAATTCTTCCTAAATAGTTTTATATAGCCTATTTGCTTAAAAGTTCTGAGATATAGACCTAATTTGTATTTAATATTCCACATAAATCTACAATTGTCTTATTTTTTAATTCAAGCTCTGTAAATTCTTTATGCCCAACTAGAAACACAATAATATCCGCTGCTTGAATTATTTTGTCAAGAGAAGTTAATTTTATTCCTTCTACATGATTAATATTAGGTTCGCAAACAATAACATTTTGTTTTTTATTTAATAAACTTTTTACTATGAATTTTGCTGGAGATTCTCTTAAATCATCAATATTAGGTTTATAAGAAATGCCACAACATCCTATCGTAGGTTTTTTACCTTTTTTCAGAGTAAATTCAGAAACTTCTTTCATAATTTCATCAACGGCCCATACTTTTTTATAATCATTGACTTGTCTTGCCGATTTTATTAACTTAGATTTATCAGGGAAAGATGACGCTATAAACCAAGGATCTACTGCAAGACAATGACCTCCCACCCCACAACCAGGAGAAAGGATGCCCACCCTTGGATGCTTATTCGCTAAATTGATGAGCCTATAGACATTTATATCCAATTCATTACAAATCATTGATAACTCATTTGAGAATGCAAGGTTTACATCTCTGTAAGAATTTTCTGCCAACTTGACTAGTTCTGCCGTATTAGAGTCAGTTGTACTAATTTCACCTAAACAAAAAAGTGAATAAAAATCTTTTGCAGCATTTGAAGAAGGTTTATTTATGCCTCCTACTATCCTCGAATTATTTTCTAATTCCCACAAAATATTACCTGGCAAAACTCTTTCTGGGCAATATGCCAAGAAAAAGTCTTCTTTTTTTAGTTTAGATTTTTCAATAATCATTTTAAATATATTTTCAGTAGTTCCAACTGGAGATGTAGACTCCAAGATTATTAAATCGCCTTTTTTAATTACATTGGAAATTTGCTCAACAGCTTTATTCACAAAGCTTATATCTGGTTCTGGAATTAAAGAATTATTCTTTTTAAACGGAGTAGGAACTGCAATTAAAAAAACATCAGATTGTTCTAATTTAGTATCAGCTTTGAATTTTTCTTCTTTGATAACTTTGGATACAACAGACTCGAGTCCTTCCTCCACAATATGTATTTTTCCACTATTAATTGTATCTACAATATCCTTATTAATATCAAATCCGTTTACGATAATACCTTTATTTGCAATAATTGCAGCAGTTGGCAATCCAATATAACCAAGTCCTATGACTGAAACTCTTAGATTCGACTTATTCACTATATTAATAGTTATTTATCAATTATCTTAATCATATATTAATTACAGTTTTTATTTTCAAACCATTAACTATAGTTTCATAATTAATCTATGTATCTCTAATATCTCTTCAATATTAATTGGTGTTTCTTTACCCTCTTGAATTGATTTTATAAAGCTTTTTACACATTCATTTTGCCCTTTATTTTGCTGGAAATTTCTTTTTGTTTTGAAATTTTTAAGACCCCATGCTCTTAAAGTATTAAAGTTATCAAGTAAGAAAACTTTGCCTGAAGTAAAAACCTCTAGCCTTTCTTTAGGAAATGATTTTGATCCATTTGAAAAGTAATTAATTGACCCAATTGAACCACATGCGAATTTAACTTGAATTGTAAATGTGTCTGGATTAATTTTTATATCTTTAGCACTTAATAAATTGATATTAGTGATCTTTGTTCCAGTTAAAAATCTTAATAAATCTAAGAAATGGCAACATTCTCCAATTAATCTTCCCCCACCAATATCTGGGTCTTGTGTCCAATGTTCAGCATCTATAAAACCTGCATTGCAAGTATAGTTAAAAGCCTTAGGCTCATTAAATAGATCTAATAAAGATTTAAGTTCTTGAATTAAAGGAGAGAATCTTCGATTAAAACCAACCATTAACCTACCTCTTGAATTATTTAAACTTTTCTCTATTAATGAAAGTTCTTCTAAAGTAAGGCATAATGGCTTTTCAACAAAAACATTCATATTTTTTTTCAAAGCCTTATTTACATAACTTGCATGACTATCATGCCTCGTAGAAATAACAACTGTATCAATATTTTTAGATTCAAATACTTCACTTATATTGGTTGAAGCGGAGGAAAAATTATATTTATTTGCCAAATAAACTGGCGAGGTTCCAGAATTTGCAACTATCGTAATAGGATCAATCCCAGACTTCATAAATGAAGGAATTAAAATCTTTTTGGCATAATTACCAGCCCCAATAAATCCCACTTTTGGTAAGGATTTAGACATAGGATATATTTTCTTTTCAAAAGTAATTGTTTGACTGGGAAGCTCATCTTTTTTAGGATATACAAGCAGTATTCCAAGATATTTTTCTTTACTAATAAGCAGATCATAGGCCTCTTCAGAATTCTCAAATTTGTAACGATGTGATATCAAAATATCTGAGACCAAGTTTCCTTGTGAAAAAGCTTCAAGAATTGATTGGAAATTTCTATTTTCTGTCCACCTAACAAATCCAATTGGATAATCATTTCCATTTTTCTCGTAATTAGAGTCATATCTGCCAGGACCATACGAACAACTGACCTGAAAAGAAAGTTCCTTCTTATAAAAAAGGTCTCTTCGCAAATCCAAACCAGCCACTCCAACTAAGATAATTCTTCCTCTTGTTCTACATGCTGAGGAAGCTATTGTAATTGGATCATTGGAGCTTGTAGCTGCTGTAATCAATACTCCATCAACTCCTATATCAGATGTTTTATTCAAAGACCAATCGATAGGATTTGATTTGCCATTTAGAACTAATGTTTGGATTCCAAATTTACTTGCCAAATCACATTTGTCAGTATCAGGATCTAAACCTAAGACTTTACATCCATTAGATTTCAAAATCTGTGCCGTCAACAGTCCAATAACGCCTAAACCTATTACTAAAAAAGTTTCACCAAATTTTGGATCTGCTAATCTTATCCCCTGTAAACCTATTGAAGCTAAAACGGTAAATGCAGCAGATTCATCAGAAACGTTATCTGGAATTTTGGCGCAGAGATTTTGTGGAACACTTACATATTCACCATGAGGTCCATTTGAAACAACTCTATCTCCTGGGACAATTCCTTTTACTTTATTTCCAACCTTGATTACCTGACCCACATTGCAATAACCCAACTGTAATGGCTCATCAAGTTTATTTTTAATTGCTTTATAAGTAGGTAAAACACCATCGGTAGAAACTTTCTCAAATACCTCTTTAACCTTATCTGGTTGCTGCTTGGCTTTATCTAATATGGAACCTTTACCAAATTCTAATAGCATTCTTTCTGTTCCAGAAGAGATTATAGAGCATCTAGTCTCTATCAAAATATCTTTCGGATTACATACTGGCATTGGTAAATTAGTGATAGATATTTCTCCAGAAGATAAAGATTGAAATAATTGTTTCATATTTGCATGATATTTTTTGGAATAATCATATCAGGTCTTAAGTGACTTGCTATTCAAATTTTCTTCTTCAAATTTATAATCAACACTGCTTATTAAAGTAGCAATTAATAAAAATATAATTGAAGGATCGTAGAATCTTCCACTATTTTTAAGTATTAAAAGAAAGATAAGCATTAAGCCTAAAGGATCAAGTTTTTTTCTTGCTGAAGAATAGAAAAGGAGATATATTCCAATAACTAATAGCATTACAATTGCCCATAGTGTTCCTTGAGATAATAAAGATCCTAAAGCGACATAATCACCAACTCCATAATAACGAGAGGCAAATTCTGAATATATCTCGGGGCCTAAATTCAAACTTAACTGAACCAGTCCTATTAATCTATCTGCTCTCTCAAATATTAATTTTGTATTAAGTATCTCCACACTACCACTTGGCAAAAAATTTGAAGAAAAAATTATCGCCAAAAAAATAATGGTTAATAAAGGTAAAAACAAAAATCTTAATTTTTTATATGATTTTACACAATACAAAAATATTACTGAGCAAAGAAAAGTTAGAAATCTTTCAGCAATTATGTATTCTAAAAATACAAATAATCCCAGAAATAAAAGAGGATTTATCTTGGTATACCTAATAAAATATTTTCTAGACTTAAAAATTAAATAAGAGCAAGATAGAATCAAAACTCCAAATTGTTGTGGTGTAGTTCCAATAAAATCAATAATGTCATACGAAACAAAATTAAAATATCTTGAGTATGCTACATCAAAAATCAGAAGTGATATTATACCGATAATTAATAAAGCCAAACATGACGCATATGTATAGTTCAATAATATTTTTGAATTCGATCTGGGTTTTAAAGACAGGAAGAATAATAATGTAGTAATGTATAATGAATAGGGATTAAAAAGGTATAAAATAATTAAAAGAATTAAAGAAGATATTGTTTGAATTGAAATTTTTATTTTTAATCCATATGTATATAAATCGGAAGTAATCAGCAAAATTGCCGAACCAAAAGTCATTAAAGCTGCTTGAAAATTGATGTAATTTGAAGCCGTAAGATAAAGTAGGAGTATGCTAATTATCCTAAATATTAGTTTAATCACTTGGAAAATAACTCTTCAATTGAAATAGATAATCCTTTAATATCTTCACACAAAATTAAATATTTACTTTCTGACAAATTGCAACTAGGGGTAGCAATCACATTTTTGTTTAGCATGATACACTCTTGCAGAAACATTGGATTACCCTCTGATTTTGATAAAAGAATTCCAGCTTTTGAGTATTTTATTAGAGATAATTTCTCAATACCAAAGATATCTTTTAAAAAGAATATTTTGTTATTAAGTTTTAGTTGCTTAACTTCATTTTTACAACTATTTAAATAATTCTCTTCATCATTTGAATGGGCAATAATTAAATTCAAATCAAATTCCTTGCAAAGATTAAATTCCCTTATAGTTTCCAAAACCATCTTTTTTGGTACTACTCGGCCTATAAAAAGCAAATAATTATTTTTTTGTTTAAAGGGAACAAACTTTGGATAAGGAATATCGCTTATACTTTCTAATCCATTTTTATAAAGGATATACTTAAGCATATGTATTGGAGGTCTATTATTTATAACTTTAAACTTTCTAATATTTCTCTTTATGAGATTTAGTAGATTAACAAATTCTTTATTCGAAACTAATACATATTCATCACAAATGAAACTGATAGGTAAATCAAAAAGAATTAATCTTAAAAGGTTTATCTTACCTTTAAAACCTCTGAAAAGTATTTGATCAAAGCTACCATGTCCTGACCAAAAAATATTAATTTTCAAAAAATATCCCCATAAAGCAAAAAATGATCCATAGAACTGAAAAGCTGAATTTATAAAAAATGATTTAACTATATATTTTTTTTTAATAATTAAGAAAATCAAATTAAAGGGATTACCTTCAATAATCAAAAGGTTATCCCAGATAAATTTTCTATCTTTAAAAACCAAGAAATTTGGAATAAAAACAATAGTTTCCCTTTTTTCGGAAGATATACATCCTTGCTCAAAAGTTGTAATGGCAGTACCACCATTTGAAATAAAAGGAAAACATTTTTTGTTTATTATTATTCTCATGGAATTATTTTCAAAATCTTAGTTAAAAAAATTTTTGTTTCTTGAAAATTATTAGTTGGAATTTCACAGGTATTAACGTATTTTTTTAAAAGTTCATAATTTTTATATTGATTTTTTATTGAATCGATTGTTAATTCCGGTTTTCTTTCATTAATTTTAATTGGGATACCTTTCAAAAGTAAACAATAATCTGGTTTTGGCGTTAATAAAACTAATAACATTTGCCAAAACTTAGGCAGAGTTGTGTAATAGTCTCTAGCTAAAATATCATAATTACATCTATCTGCTACGTAGCACAAATCCCTACTGGATATAAGAAAAATTTTTATTCTTAAAAGTAAGGCATCTATAGAATAATAAAGAAGATGAATTATTGTGTATTTACCTTCTGAATTATTATGGCTACTTTTTAAAGCTAATTCTGGAGTAGATTTGTTTTCTCTTTTTATCGGTTTCAAGAGAAAAATAGATATAAGATCTGACAAGCGAGGTAATAATTTTAAGCCGCCATGATTATATATAAATTTTGTTCTCAAATTTGTTGAAGTAATTAAAAATTTTGACAATGTTGATTTACCAGAACCATCAGGGCCAATGAGATATATTAAAATATTTTTTCTGGCAAGGGAAAACTTAATAACTGAAAATAACCAATGGTAGTAATCTTTTTTTTTGCAAAACTTTAAAAACAATAAAAAATTTATAATAAGTTTAGATTTTCCTTTTAAAAATAAAAAGTTTTCATTGATTAAATTTTTTGATAGGGTTACATACTCATTTCTAGTCATTTTATCTAAATATTTTTTCTTGATGCTGCCAGATTGAGTTAAACACTTTGTTATTGCAATAAAATTGGAACATTCTTCAGTAGTTTTCTTTATATTTTTGAATTTCTTAAAATTGATCAAAGGTAATTTGACAAAATCAAGATATAAACATCCTTTGATCCTCAAACCACTCCATATATCTAAAATAATAGCTTTATCCCATTCTTCTTTAAAACAAATTATCTGATAGTATTTAAATCTTTTGATAAATCTGAAAACTTTTATATTTGATGCCTCTAAAGAACTTAAAACTTTTTCAATTTTGAAAGGTTTTTGAATATTCAGAAGATCTATATCTCGATATGTACCATCTATTATTCCTTGACTATCTCTTAATACAACAAATTTATTTTCATCATCTAAGACACTTAAAAGTTCTACGGCATTTTCTGCTCTAGAAACATTAGTTTGTAAGTTATTTTCCAAAGATAATACTATCTATAGTCAAATTATAATCCTCGGTGAATATGAAAGCACCTTTAATATTAACATTATTTCTTAATATATCTAGATATAGAGGCTCCATAAATTTCGGAAGTATTACTACGCATCCCATTATTGCCGCTTCCAAAGGAACTAAGGGTATACAAACTGAGGTGCTTATACTTAGGTAAGGTAATATTAAATATTGAATTTGATTATATTGAGGAGTTAAATTTAAGTTTTTATTATTAAATATCATTTTTACTTTTGAATTTTGATTTAAATATTCTTCTTCTTTAAAAGTTAATATGTCAAAAAGAAATTCGTATCCATTATTTGTGATAATTTTACTTAAATCTAATGCTTTATAAAAACCTTTTTGAGCACAAATTCTGCCAATATATCCGAAAACAAATTCTCTTTTATGGAAATCATTAGGTTTGTTATTGGGAAATTTATTTTTTATATTTCTTTCTGATATTAAATATGGATCTAAAATTAAATCTGACTTCAATAAAAAAGTATTTCGTTTTCCTAAAAAATTTATAATGGATGTTGAATAAATAAATTTAGAAATATAAATTATTAACTCTTTAACAAAAGAGATTAGATTCTTCTTTCCATAAACTATTAATAGATAAAAACTTACATTATTTTTGCGCAACTTCCAAGATAGAAATAGATAGTCAAAAATTGGGCAGCCTATAAATACAAGTTCAGAATTACACAACTTTGATTTATTATAAGATTTAGCTTTTACAACGCTTAGAGTTCTAAAATTATATTTATCAACTAAATATTTAGCTATAACTTCAGTTCCACCATTTGCTGATAAAGAAATTGCAGAATCAGGGCCTATGATAAATCTTTTATTTTTTTTGAACATAAACTTCTCTTTCACATTTTTGTTAAAAAACTAAATTTTATTTGAAACTGATTTTGCCGTCTTAATAATACTTTCTTTACCATCTGTTATCCATTTTTCTCCAACTTTCTCCAGAATATCTCTATGCATTTCAAAAGAATTTATTTGCTTTAAGATTTTTTCACAAATTTCGTCACTTGTAGCTGAAAGAGGCACTATATCTCCATCAAAACCTTTGTTATAAATGTCTTGTTTAAAACCAAAGATTGAGGTAGTAAGTGTTTTACATAAAGATATTCTGGCTTGAGCCACTAATCCACTTTGGGTCATATTTGTATCTAATTTTATTAATACCATAGATTCTGCGAATCCTTTCCAAATAATTTCATCAGGAATAAATTTTTTATTAATTAAATTTATATTTTTTAACTTGAGTAATGTTTCTCTATATTTTTGGTTTATCGATCTACTTATAAAAAGAAAAGAAATTGTTGGGTCTATAGAATTTAATTTATCTATAGTTTCAACAATCAAATCAAATCTTTTAGCTTTATGTATCTTGCCTACAAAAATAATTTGTTTTTCTTTGATTTGAGAAGACTTTTTAAATTTTAAAGATGGTAAAAGTTTCTGAATATAAATTCCTGATGAATAATTTATATATTTTTTTTTAAATTGCTTTAGACCATTTTTGCTAAATAGAATTACATCTTTAACTTGAATTACACAAAGAGTTAATAAAAATTCAAATATTAGGATCTTAATTCTGTTTCTAATACCATAATTTATTTTTTCCTCCATAAAAGGTTCATGTAAACATAAAACATTTACATTGCCCAATAATTTATTAAAAAAGATTTCTAAAAAAGTAAATAGACCTAAGTTATAAAAGTAAAATATAGAATTTCTCTTGAAAAAATAGAATTTCCTTATGGAGATAGTTGCTCTAATATGTTTATGGAATGTATGGTTATTTATAACTTTTGCAAGCACCTGAGCCTCCTTCACCAGTCCAATATTATATTTTGGCAAACGTATAATAATATCTATTGATTTAAAGTTCATAATTTATTTACTAGAGATCAAAAAAATTTTAGGGTTTGTAATATTCAATAAAAAAAAATAAAGCATTTTAATATTCTTTTCTTAAGTTAGTAATAACTTTTTTCATAGTATTTAAAGAATATTTTTTGGCAATTTCTTCTGTCTTTTGATTTGTTTTACCTCTGAAAAAGTTTTCAAACTCACTAGAAAGTATTGCTAAAGAATTTTTTTCAGGTTTTGATTCATTGAATGATAAGATACAACCTGCCTCATGTTGTAGCAAGTCATATTTAGAACCAACCTCCTTTGTAACTATTGCTCTACATCCTGAAGCAATTCCTTCTAAGACAGCAGCTCCCATAGGTTCAACTCTTGAAAGAGACAAAATATAATGAGAAGTTGACATTTTTTCAATCAGTAAATCTCTATTAAGAACTCCAAATTTAACTATATTTACATTTTTAAAATTATATTTAGAAAAAGAATAATCACCTTCTCCAATAACACAGCAAGTAATTAATTTTGTAAAACCCTTAGAAGAATTACTAATAATTTCTAAAACATTTACCAAACGATCTATACCTTTTCGCCTATTTAAGTGGCCTACAAAAATTAACTTTAATTCTTCACTAGGTTCGTTTCTTAAAAATTTCTTCGATTTGTCTCTGATATATTCAAGATTTATACAAGGCAGGAATTCAGACTTTTCATAGGTTATCTTAGATAGATATTTAGCCCCTTCGCAACCATGTAGATATCCATAAAAACCAAATAAAAGAAATTTATCAACTATTCGCCTTATGAAACTAGTTTTTTTGTAATCTTTTGCGTGACTATCATTCCAATAATATAACTTAATATTTTTAAGAAAACATAATATTTTAAGAGAAGAGCTTAGTAGATAATCAGTAGTTATTAAGATTTTGGGTGTATTTATAAAAAAATACTTTATACAGTTGTAGTAGTTGGTTAAGGGTACATTTATTGGAGGGATAATAAATCTTTGACATTTCAAATTTATGTCATTTTCGCTTTCTGATTCGAACTCTATTAGTTTTTGAATACCTTTTCTATCTGTTCCATACTTATTGAGATAAATAACGTTTCCATCTAACTGTCTAATAAGCCTTCTTATGTCCTTATTCATAGGATGCCAACTTGGTAATAATAAACTTATTTCACCTAAATTTTTGTTACCTTTGACCAACTTTTATATTGTATTTGAATTAAACCTTAAGTTAAATTAAATTCATTTGCAAGCAAAAATTAATAAATTTTGTTTACTTATTTAAGTTAAATTTTCTTTAATAATAAGCTGACCTTGGTTAAGATTAAATATTTTATTACAAGATTCCAAAGTGCTTCTCCTATGAGCAATCATAATTAATAGCAAATCATCACTTAAATTACTAATTACATCAATAACAGCTTTTTCAGTCTTTATATCAAGAGCACTCGTAGCCTCATCAAAAATAAGAATTTTTGAATCTTTATATAAAGCTCTTGCAATAGCAATTCTTTGTCTTTGACCTCCGCTTAATTTAATACCCCTTTCTCCAACAAATGCAGAATACCCTCTTTTAGTTGATTTAATAAAAGAATGCAATTGTGCCTTCTTAGCAGCTGCAATAACTTTTTCTATATCTATATCATTTTTATTAATGCCAAAAGCAATATTTTCTGCGATAGAACTATCTGATAAATATATATTCTGTGGAACGGTAGAAATTAATTTTTGCCACTCTTTTAATCCAATTAGACTTTTTCTAGAATGAAGAGTATTACCATTTATTAGAACTTTACCTTTTGTTGGTATCAATAAACCCATTAGGAGATCAATCAAAGTACTTTTACCACTTCCTGTAGTTCCCACAATTCCGATTTTCTCACCCATTTGCAACTTAAAATTTATGTCATTTAAAACCATATTTGTATCCGATGAATATTTGAAACCTACCGATTTAAACTCTATTGAATTAAGTTTAAGTAAATTTTCCTTTCTATTGTTAAGATTATCAATTGAAACTGGCTGATTAACCATATTAATTACTGACTCAATAGCAGAATGACAAGAACGTATTCTTGCCCATGCATTATATGCTTGTTGTGAAACTGGTAATAGCTTTTGTGCTCCCAAAGCAATAGTGCCAAGAAGAGGAATGACTTCCATGGAGCCATTAGTAAGAGTCAATGCATATCCAAGAAATGCTATTAGAATAAGTCCTAAGCCTTCCATTATGTATCTAGGAAACGCTGCTAAAAAGCTGCTATTAGCTTGTGTTATTCTCATAGACCAATCTACTTCACTGTATTTTTTTACGTACCAATCTTGTCTCGAATCAAGAAGAACATTTCTTATAGATCCAAGTCCCTCTTGTAAAGTTTGTATTTGCTTTTCACTAGTCTTATTTACCAGTCTACTATTTGAGATAAGACGATTTTTAGCAGTTTTAGCTAAAACAAAATAAGCCAAGCCAAATACTATAAAAGTTATTAATGCTAAGGTTGAATCTATATACAATAATGTTGCAAGTAAACCAATTGAAATTAAAATTGCTGTAAATAAATTCAACACTTGTTCAATGCAAGCAACAGTCAATTGTATTTGCATCGTTGTGGTTTTTATTAAAGAACTACTATTACGTGCTATGTGAACAGAATATGGTTGATGTAATGTACGCCTATAAGCTTCACAACTCAAATCATATCCTATACAAGCAGCAAGATAATTATTTAACCATAAATTTCTTAGCCTAATTAGTGAAGCCGCTATTGCGCTCCCTATGAAGATTATTGTTGTAAAAAGCAGGAGATTACTCTCATTATTAAGACCTAAATTAGTAGCTATATTTCGCACTATTTCAATAGACCATATTTCTTGGGGATTAGTGAGTACTGTTAAAAAAGGTACAACTGAAGCTAATGAAAAAATTTCAGCAAAACTACTCGCTAACATGATGAAGAATAAATTTAATAGCTGAAATTTTCTTTTTCTGTTAATGTATTTCCTTAAAGAGAATACAAGTCTTAATGAGGATGTATTAGGCAAACTTTTAAATCCTTTAGATAAATCTATTACAAGAATATTCTAAATCAATATGTTTAAACTAAAATCAATTTTTGTAATTATACAATTCATATTAAATCAACCTTTGAGTAAAGGTAGAGGTTTAAATGCAATAAATAATTTTATAAGATGGCAAATATTTAATAAGTTTTTTAATAGCAAACTACTTATTGATTGGGTGGACAATGCAAAATTCTTGATTTCTAAAGGAGATACTGGACTAAGTGGAAACTTGTATTGTGGATTTATGGAATTCGAAGATATGTGTTTTGTATTACATTATCTAAGAGAAGATGACTTGTTTTATGACGTTGGTTCGAATGTTGGTGCATATACAATACTTGCTTCAGCTGTAAAAAAATGCAAATCTTTTTCTTTTGAACCAATTCCTGAAACTTTTGAAAAGTTTATAGATCAAATAAAAATTAATCGAATTGAAAATCTTGTTGATGCAAGAAATTGTGGAGTTGGCAATAAAAAAGAATATCTTGATTTTACTTTAGATTTAAATTGCCAAAATAAAGTAAATAAAAATCCTAAAAACAAAAAAGTAAAAAGTATCCCAGTCACAACATTAGATAATGAATTTAAAAATAATAAAAGTTCTTTTATAAAAATTGATGTGGAAGGATATGAAAAATTTGTTTTAGATGGAGGCAAAAAGTTTTTTGAATCACCTTATCTTAAAGCAATAATTATTGAGTTAAATGGTAGTGGTATTGAATTTGGAATTAGAGATGAAGATCTTAATCAACAAATTAAAAATTTTGGATTTACTGCAGTTAATTATGATCCATTAACAAGATCTTTAAACATTAAAGAGGGATTTAACAAAAAGGGAAATACCATTTATTTAAGAAACTTAAATGAGGCTTCTCAAAGATGCAAATCAGCGAATCGTTTTTTGGTTCATACTGCTGGTAAAAAATATATTTAAAAAGACCACTTAATTTAAAGTAACTTATATGAGATAAATATATACAAATCTCTTATCCCATATTGTTTATCTTTTATTAGCCCAATCCCTAAAAGGAGGAAATTTATTAGAAAGCAAAGTTTCTTATAAACTTTCTAAAAATGAAGAATATATCAAAAATCAAATCAATTTAGTGAAAATTCGATAGATTTTTGTTTATTAGATGGTTCAGTTAGAGACTTGTGCGTATTAAAAAAGCTTCCAAAATTAAAAATAGGGGGAGTATTAGTAATTGATAATATTGATTGGTATATGCCAAATGATGAAAATCACAGTCCATCTTCTAAAAGAACCAACGATACTTTTACTTCATCTGATTGGGAAAATGTTTAGGAAGAAATAAAGAATTGGAGAATGATTTGGACTTTAAATGGAGTAACTGATACCGCTATATGGATTAAAAAATAATAAAAAAACCTGATTAAGTTCTAATTTATTTTTTTAAAAACAATTTACCTTTACTTAACTCGAAAATTTTATTACAAGATTTAAGTGTACTTTGCCTGTGAGCAATCATAATTAAAAATAGATCATCACTAATATTATTTAAAACACTAATAACTGCTTTTTCTGTATGATTATCTAAAGCGCTTGTAGCCTCATCAAGGATTAGAACCTTAGCATCATTATATAAAGCTCTGGCTATTCCTATCCTTTGTCTCTGGCCCCCACTCAAATTAATTCCTCTCTCGCCAACAAACGCTTTATAACCATCTTTTGTTGAATCGATAAAAGTATGTAATTGAGCTTTTTTAGAAACATTAATTACTTTTCTCATACTAATATTTTCCTTACATACTCCAAATGCTATATTTTCAGCTATAGAGCCATCTGTTAAATATATATTTTGAGGCACGTGAGCAATCAATTTTTGCCATTCACTTAATTTTATAGAATTATTTTTTTTATATAAACTAATTCCATTAATAAAAATTTCACCATTTGTTGGGAATAATAATCCCATTAAAATATCTATCAAGGTACTCTTTCCACTTCCAGTAGCACCTACTATTCCAATTTTTTCACCAGGATAAATTTTAAAGTTAATATCCTTAAGAATTTTTTCATCTCTATTTCGATAATTAAATTCAATTGCATTGAGCTCAATAGATTCAATAGTTCTAATTTTTGGATAATTTGAAATCTCTTCTTTCTCATCTATTGGTTGTTTTACTAATTTAATAACTTCCTCAACTGCTACATGATAAAAACGGATTTTAGCCCAAGCGTTATACACAAAGTGCATAACAGGTAGTAGTTTCTGAGCTCCTAATGCAGTGCTGCCTAAGAGAGGTATAACTAAATAAGGTGCATCATTTGCCACTGACAAATAAAATCCTAAAGTTGCGATCAGAATTAAACCTAATCCTTCTAAAACGCTTCTTGGAAATGAAGCAAGAAAACCACTATTAGCTTTGGTTTTTCGTAATGTCCAATCAATCTCTTTATATTTTTTAATGTACCAAATATGTTTAGAGCCTAAAATAATATCCCTTATAGCTCCAAGTCCTTCCTGTAATGTTTTTACCTGGCCTTCTATAGATTTATCTACCAATTTGCTATTAACTATTAATCTTTTCCTGGCAGTAATAGCCAAAACAGCATAAACAAAACCAAAAACAATAAAAGTTCTTAAAGCTAAAGATGTATTTATTACTAACAGTGTTGAAAGTATTGCAAAAGAAATGATAAGGCCTGTAAATAAGTTTAGAAAATGTTCAACAGAATCAACTGTGCATTGTATTTGAGTAGTGATTGTTTTTATTAATGCACTACTGTTTCTTGAAATATGTTCTGAATAAGGTTGATACAAAGTCCTTTTATATGATTCACAACTTAAATCATGTCCAATATTTGCAGCTATATAGTGATTCATCCAAAGATTTAAAAGCCTTATCAAAGTTGCAATAACTGCAAAAAATACAAATAAAACAGTACTTACAAGTAGAGCATTTTTATCTGTATCTAGATCTAAGAAATTTAATAAATTACTGAAAATATTGTTGAATTTTTGATTAGGATTAATTAAGGCCGATAAGAAAGGTACAACTGCAGCAAGTGAAAATATTTCCGCAGTAGCACCTGCCAGCATAACTATGAATAAGGCTACTAACTGTAATTTTCTTTTATTACTTATATATTTCCTCAAAGAAATTACTAATCCTATTGAAGAATAATTTTTAGACAACTTTGATCCTTTATTTAATTAAACTATATACAATATCTTTTCCTTTCACTTTTTAATACCCAAAAATATAACCGGCCTTTTGTGGTATTTGTTAATTTTAGGTTCATACTCAAATAAGTTTTCCAAGTTTTTTTCAGAAAAACTTCTAAATTTTTGTAGCTCAATCCCCTCTTTTTTTAATGTAGGTATCCAAATTTCATTAAATTCCTCGAGAGTATATCCTGGCCTATGTCTTATTGCAGATGGATTATTTAACTCATCAAGCTCAGCTTCATTTGGATAGAAAATATCACTAGTAACATAAAATATGCCCCCAGGTTTTAGGACCCTAACCATTTCAGAAATACATTTTGATGTTCTTTTAACAAACTCATCATTATTTACTGGCAACCATTCTTTGCCATTAAAAGACTCATTTAAATGTTCTATTACTGAAATACTTGTAACGATATCAAATACACCCTCATCGAAAGGCATATCTAACATATCTCCAACAACTCTCTTTAACCCATATTTATTATTTTTTCTAGTAGACCAAATGTTGGAGCCACCCATTACACTAGAGACATCTATAGAAGTAACTTGTGCGCATTTTTTTAAAAAGTAAACTGGATAAGTACTATTTCCAGTTCCAATATCAAGTATTTTTAACTGTTTAAAAGAAAATTCATTATCAAAAAAACCTAAAAGAGTAGAGTACTCAATCGCACGATGCCAATATGATCTTTTAGCATTAGACCCCATATACCATCTTAGATATAAATCTGTATTCATTAAGCTATGAACTTCATACATCAAATCTCTATAGTCAGAGGGGAATCTAATTCCTGACAAATAATCTTTATTACTTTTTGAAGCAAAATTTAAAAAAACTTTTGAATAAAAGAATAGAAATAGTAATTTCGGAGTATCAAAAAAGAAGTTTAAAGATTTTTTTGTTTTTTTAAAGCCTGATGTCTTAAATATGTTTTTCATAAAATAGTCTTAAAATCTTTTTATTTTACAATATTGCTATAAAGCAACAAGATTTTAAAAACACTTAAACATTAATTTAAATATTTAAATATAAAAAAATTCTTTTTGAATTAAGAAATATACTTTATTAGATGTTTATGATCATTTAAATTTTATGATTTAGAGTTTAATAAAGTTCACTTTTTAAAATATCAGTAAATTTATTAGTAATAATTTCAGCAACTTTTTCTGAACCCTTATCATTAAAATGAAAAATATCATAGATATATTCTTGTGTTTTAGGTATCTTTTTTTCTAAATCTATTAGAGGAATTGATTCTTCTTTTGCAACATTACGAATGATATTATTGAACTCACTGTATGTATTAACAATAGTTGGGTAACTCAGATCGTAAGAATCTAAAATTGAAACTGTCTCGGGTCGCATAATTGATGCATCGAGATCTAAAACGAGCCTATTTGCCTGAGTCATTAGAACAGGTTTAATATTATGTGCTTTTGCAATCCTAATAAAAGTTTTTAACTGTGATTTATATTTTTCAAAAATTTCATTCGAAAGATCACGGTTGTCTTTGAGACTAAACAAATCGTTTATATGTTGGTTACGACTGTTTTCATCAAAATCATCATGCTTTTTAGTAAAAAAATTAATGTTGACAAATCTCAATTTTTGTATTAAGAAGGATTTTTTTAAAGTCTTTTTAAAATAGTTTTCTTCATTTCTATTAAAAATCGGTCTTTTATCAATTAAAAAACTATCTTTAGAATCAGTCCAATATGAATTTTTTGCGCGAAGAAGTTGTGTTAAATCATTCCAACTATTCATAAGAACAACGTGAGTGGGGTTCAAAGCTAAGGTCTTATTTAGAAGTGTATTTATAGAATGTATTGAGTTATTTCCTGAAAAACCACTATTCCATGTACCAATTGTTTGATTCGGGAATTCAACTTTTAATTTCTCCTGCACTAAGTAAGGAAACCTTTTATTTTCAGTTACATAAAGGCATTCAGTAGTAGAGCCTCCATGAAAAAAAATTTTAATTTGAGAATCTTCTTTACCTGATGGCATTATGTAGCCATTCCTATCAGTTTCAACTCTATATATTTTGTTTTCTAAAGAGGGCGAGTACCTAAGATAACTAGAGCTTGGTCGAAAATATGATAATGAATTCGGATTTAATTCTCTAAGACGAATTACTCTTTCCGTTTCAATTGATGAGCTCTTGATATTTTTATTTTGGAACCTTAAAAAAACTTCAATAACTATCAAGAAGAAAGCAAATAAAGATACATTCGTAATAAAAATAAAAAAGTTTTTTTTCAAATTACTAATTATTTAAAAGATAGAGTAGATAAAAGGAGCAACTACAGTTCCTTGCGTAAAAACCAATAAAGCTCCCATAAAAATAATCGTAATTATCAAAGGAGCTAACCAATATTTTTTCCTAACTCTTAAAAAATTCCAAATATCGACTAAAAGCTCAAGAAAATTTCCCATTTTCAAAAAATGTCTTCAAAATTTATAGTATCATTCTTCCTAAATTCTTTATAAGTATTTTTTTTATTTTTATTTCTTCTTAAGGGGTCATGACCAATAATTTTCATAACTAAAGATATTGGAAATAATAAAAAATAAAAAATAAATCCTAAAATTAAACGGCTATTAATAAATCCTAATATATTTCCTAACCATATCCAAAACTGATATAAGTTTTTAAGTTTTAAAGGACAAAACAAAGCCAAAGCCAATAATGGGATGGTTACAAAAAAAGTCCACAATCTAAAATCATGCCCGAAAAAAAAGGGAATGAAAATACCAAAAAATAAAGGAAATAATATGCCAAAAACAAACCCAAAATTTCTTAATTTTTTAGAACTTATATTTTTCACTTCAATCTGCAAGAAATTCTTGATTCCAATTTTCTTTGATTTTGATATTATATTGTTGATCTTTATATAAGATTTGATTCTCCAAAACTAGGATATCTATCTCAGTACGCATAAAACATCTAAAAGCATCTTGAGGAGAGCAAACTATAGGCTCACCTCTTACATTAAAAGAGGTATTTATTAAAGATGAGCAATTAGTTAATTTTTTAAAAGCAGATAAAAGTTTATAAAATCTAGGGTTACTATTAGATGCAACTGTCTGGACTCTTGCGGATTTGTCTACATGAGTGACTGCTGGGATATTAGATCTCAAAACATTTAGTTTTTTTAATCCTTTTAATTTAGACTCTTCATCAGTTAATACATTACAAAGATTTTTTTTAACTGGAGCGACAAGTAGCATATATGGACTTTCATGTTTAAGTTCAAATTGTTCTGAAACATGCTCCTTCATTATTGCTGGAGCAAATGGTCGAAAACTTTCTCTATATTTAATTTTTAAATTCATTAAACTTTGCATTTTTGGATTTCTAGGATCTCCAATGATTGATCTTGCTCCTAAAGCCCGTGGACCAAACTCCATTGCTCCATTAAACCAGCCAATAACATAACCTTGATCTATTAATTTTGCAATTTCATCAAATAGAACTAAATCATCCAAAGTTCTGTAAGTAGCTTTTATCGATTTTAAATAATTAACAATGTCATTATTACTATAGCTTGGGCCCAAAAAAGCACCTCGCATAGAATCACCTTTATCAACATAACGAATGTTTTCAAAATAATCGTAATAAGCAATTAATGCGCTTCCAATAGATGATCCAGCATCTCCACTAGCAGGTTGTATCCAAATATCATTAAATATTTTTTCTTTTAATAATTTTCCATTAGCTACGCAATTGAGAGCAACACCTCCTGCTAAACATAAATTAGATGCCCCTGTCTCTTTTTTTAAATTTCTTGCAATTTTAAGTACTACTTCTTCAGTAACTTCTTGAATAGAAGCAGCAAGATCCATATGAAATTCTTCTATTGATTGATTTGATAAGCGTGGCTCACGTTTAAATAATTTATGAAATTTATTACTGGTCATTTTAAATCCTCGATGATATTTGAAATAACTCATATCTAACCTAAATGAACCATCTTCTTTAATCTCAATTAATTTTTCTTTTATTAATTTTGAATATCTTGGAGTACCATAAGGAGCTAAACCCATTAATTTATATTCACCAGAATTAACTTTAAATCCACAATAAAAAGTAAATGCTGAATATAGCAAACCCAAAGAATGTGGGAAATTAATTTCCCAAAGTAATTTTATTTTATTTCCATTCCCAATCCAAGCAGAGGTAGTAGCCCATTCACCCACTGCATCCATACATAATATCGCTGACTTTTCAAAAGGACTAGGATAAAAAGCTGCGGCAGCATGCGAAAGATGATGCTCAGAAAAAAGTAACTTGGGTATTATTACATCTAAATTTGGTAATAACTCTTTTTGAATATTTTCTAAATTTTTCTTTATTTCAGATTTAAGAAATATTTTTTCTTTCAGCCAGACTTCCATTGAAGCTATAAATGACCTTACTCCGCGAGGAGCAGTTTCTAAATATGTTTCTAATAACCTTTCAAAAGTTAAAAGAGGTTTTTCGTAATAAATAACAGCTTCAATATCCCTGAAGTCAATTTTTTGTGAATTAAGGCAATAACTTATTGCATTACATGGGAAATTAGAATCATGTTTTAGGCGACTAAATCTTTCTTCCTGCACGGCAACAACAATATTACCATTTTCTATAAGAGCAGCGGCACTATCATGAAAATAACAGGATATACCAAGTATGTACAAATTTAAAAAAATTAGATTATAAAATTATAAATTAATTTATCTAAAAAATAAATAAAAATAACCTACAAATTACAAAATTAATTAATATTTAAATAATGACTATATTATATGTAAATATTGTTTTGATAAAATTACTAAATAAAAAATTTGATATGGTAATTAACTTATGATATTAATTTTATCTTAAAATTACAAAATGGCTGACTTAAAAAGATATGAATTAATTAGGAATAGTTTTGAAGGGAAATTATATTGCCAAAATAATCAGATAAAACTAGATGAGCAGAATATAAAATTAATTAATGGTGAAATACCGAATTTTGTAAATAGTTACTCAGACGAAATAACTGACAAAATGTCTAGATTTTACCATGAGGTTAAATTCCCAAATTATGATGATTTTGAAGATTATGCTTCATTATATGAGAAAGGTAATTCCAATTCATTTACTAGGAGATTAGATCAAGAACTCGATTATGGAATTAAAGTTCTTGAACTTGGCTGCGGAACAGGGCAACTTTCTTTATTCCTTGCAAGAGGTAATAGAAAAATTTATGGAGTTGATATTTCTGATGGTTCACTTTCTCTTGGAGAGATATTTAGAAAAACCCATGATATAAAAAATGCCTTTTTTATAAAAATGGATGTTTTCGATTTGAAATTTAAAAAAAATTATTTTGATTTTACTATAAGTAATGGAGTTTTGCACCATACAAAAGATGCCAAAAAAGCTTTTCAAAAATTAGTTGCCGTTACCAAGCCAGGTGGATATTTAGCAATAGGTTTATATCATAAATATGGAAGATTTCTAACAAAAGTTAAACAAAAAATTGCCAAATTAATAGGGGGAAAAGTTTATTTATTTGATAAAAATGCTTTAAATATTAAAAGTAAAGACAAAAGAAATGCTTGGGTCACTGATCAATTTTTGAATCCTCATGAAACCCTACATACTCCTCTTGAAACATATCAATGGTTTGAAGAAGAGAATATTGAGTTTATAAATTTAATTCCACATTGTGATGAACAAAATCTAGAAATTTTAAAAAAAAGGAAACAGCCTGTAATATCAAAATTTGCAGAATTGTTTTTGAGCCTAAATCCAAGACAAATTGAAGAAGGGGGTTTCTTTGTGATTATTGGAAGAAAAAAGTAACAAATAATTTATCAATTATTTTTTTAAACTGAAAAAGTTTTTAAAATTATTTTTTTAAAAAACATTCAAAATTATGAGATTGAATTACTTAAGAATCAGAAATATAATGTACTGAACTTCGAATAATTTTTATAAGAAACTTATTTTTATATAAAAATTTAAAAATAAATACCTATTTAAAAGTTTCTGAATTTTTGATGCATAAATCAGTCAAATATTATCAACTAAATTCAATAAATAAAAACTAATTCTGAATTTTATGATTAATGTTTTAAAAATTCAAAATAAAATTTGAACTTATTGAGAGGATAATATTTATTAGTTCCAATAACTAAAGATTACAAATATTTCCTAAATTCAAAATTTATACTAAATAAAATTTGATAATATATAAAAAATAGACTTTTGATTATCAAAAAATCCATATATTTATTCTTACTTTTTTTGATTTTTTCAAGTAATTTGCTTGTAAAAAAAATCAAAGGAAATACTTATGAACTTAATAATTTCGAAAATTTAAAATTATCTGATAAAAAAGAATTTAAGATAGCAGATCTAAAATGGGAGAAATTGCAATACACAGAAAATGAATCCAAAAAAAAATGGATTAAATATGAGATAAATAAATATAATTCACAGACAAAAAATTTAGATTTTGATTTAATTAAAAATCATACAAAAATAAATTCTTTAAACAGATCAGTTGTTTTTAACAACAAAATAATTGGTCCTGATATTGGATACTTAGTTCCTCCAGGATTTAAATGGAATAGTAAATACAAATTTGATGCTTCTGTGAGGGGTAGAAACAGAAGAAAAAAAGGGGAGCAATTTTTAAGTTGGAATGGGGGAGATGCGATGGGACATTTTTATTATCAAGCGATTTCTAATAAAGGATCTAGTATTGGAATAAATTTAGGCATTAGAAGTATTTATTCTGGGAACGCACCTGGAGGAGGCAATAATTGGGGGGAAGGATCATCTATTGGATTTCGAATTGACCGAGAATTATCAACTAGCTCAGGCTTTGCTTTTGGAGCGGAGCAACTTATACAATTTGATAATTTTTCTGATACTGGTAGAGATATCTACATAACTGCATCAAAGGGTTGGTGGAATGAAAAAAAAGAGGGTAATTTTCCTTTAACCGTTGGAACAATAGGTTTTGGTACAGGTAAATTAGCAGTTGGGAATATCAAAGGCCTCTGCAGTAATTCTTTTGGAGGAGATGGTACCGAAATAGCTCATCGGAGAAGATTATGTTGGGCCCCAGTATTTTCAATTGCAAGGATACATAACCCAAAAATATCAAATTTTCTAGAATATAATAGTAAATGGTTTTTACTTGGAACCTCAATAGCACCCTCTAACGAAATACCTTTAAGAGGTACTTTCGCCGTTCAAATCTCAGATCATATTGATAATTATAAAATAAATAATTTTGATAATTTAAAATGGGTATTTAGATTAAATCTTGGCTTTTAATATTATTTATACCTTTCTCCAAACTGCTAATAATTGTCCTTGGAATATAACTTGTTCTAAGTTTAATTCAATTGGTTCGTAAGCTGAATTAGCGGCTTCAAGAAATATTTTTCCTCCTCTCTTAACAAAATACTTTAAAGT